>OIYE01000041.1_pt1 | contig 113474 bp, 102 predicted proteins | sample 1588091 | NCBI WGS metagenome assembly OIYE01 (sample SAMN03283265) | human gut metagenome | biome: human-associated habitat; material: feces | host: Homo sapiens | place: USA | collected 2013 | reverse complement strand
GACAACGGGCATAACCGCTGTCTGGGAGGTGATGCAGAAGAATACGGAGGAAAGGAGGTATGTGCATCATGAGAAAAACAACAGAGTATAAACTGTTTGAACAAAACCTGTAAAGAAAATAAACAAAGTAACTAATAAATTTCTTAGTTAGTTGATTCTATACGAAAACAGGATTATGATAATTATCGACATATGACGGAAATAAAAAAGGAGAAATTATGGCGCGACCAAGAAGATGCAGAAAAATCTGTACAGAACCTGCACATGACAGTTTTAAACCGGAAGGAATCTCTGTGGGAGAAGAGATTACTATGACCGTAGATGAATACGAAGTGATTCGACTGGTTGACCTGGAAAAATATACACATGAACAGTGTGCAGAGCGAATGGGAATCTCAAGGACAACAGTGACTGAGATCTATGAATCCGCACGTTATAAACTGGCAGACAGTGTGGTAAATGGAAAAAAGTTACATATTTCAGGGGGCGACTATCAGTTATGTGATGGAAAGAATGTATTTTGCTGTAACAGACTCTGTAAAAGATCCGAAGAATCCGTCAGAAAAATAATCATTCAAAGAAAGGTTGGAGCACAGACAGCACTGAAAGAGGCAGGAATCCGGTTATATGGAGGCGTAAAAGGAAATGCAGATAAAGCGATAGAGGCTTATTTGAAAGGAAACCTTGACTATAATCCGGAAGTACACTGTACCACACACGAACATGGTCACTCCTGTGGCGAGCATCACTGTGGTGAAGAGAAACACGGATGTTCCGGAAATGGTGAAAATCAATAGGAAATAAAGTACTTTCTTTGGTTTTCTCTAAAAAAAAGTAGTGGTTTGATGTACTTAGGGCTAGACGTCGCGCTAGCGACTTGGTACAATAAAAAACAACATGGTTTTATACCAAAAGAAAGGACGATTTATTATGAAACTGAAAGTTGGCGTACAGCTTTTCTCGGTTATGACCGAGTTGGCAAATGACTACCTCAAAACTCTGGAGAATGTTGCAAAAGCAGGCTATAAGTATGTTGAGTATGTAGATGTTCCCGGCAACAGCCCCGAAGAAATCGGCAATAAAGTAAAAGAGCTTGGTCTGACTGCTATTGCAAGCCACGTACATTTTGATCCTTTTACCTCTACCCATGAAGATATGGTTAAGATTGTAGAAGACAACGTCAAGATGCATTCGGAAGCTATTATCCTGCCGATGGGTATCATGACCACAATGGAAGAGATCAAAACAGTTGCCGCAGCCTGCAATGAAATGGCTGCTCTGGCAAAAGCACACGGCATGGCTTTCTATTATCACAACCACTGTCAGGAATTTTATCAGGTTGAAGGCAAAACCGCTTATGAATGGCTGGTTGAACTGACCGATCCCGAACTGGTTTTCTTCGAAGTCGATACTTTCTGGGCAACCCGCGGCGGACAGAAGGCTGTTGAACTGATTAAAAAGCTCGGTTCCCGTGCAAAACTGATCCATCAGAAAGATATGGGTAAATCTGCTGATCCGATCAACCTGATTGAGGGTGTTACCGATCTGACCAGAGAGAACTACTGCGAAAAGATTTTCGGCCGTACAAATCCGACCGATATCTGCACCGTTGGCACCGGTATCATGGATATCCCCGAAATCGTTAAAACTGTAACTGAGCTTGACTATGCTCCTTACATTATTGTTGAACTTGACTGCTGCGCCCGTCAGACCGAAGAAGAGTACAACACTCCTCTTTCGCCTCTCGCAAGCATCAAAGCAAGCCGCGAGTATCTCGAAAGCGTTATCGGCTGATTTAAACTTAATAAAACGCGCTTCCTTCTCCGGAAAATGAGGTGCCCCCAAAAAGTTAGATTTTTGCGAGACGATTTCGGTCGTCTCGTTTTTCTTTATGTAGCTAGGATATGAAGCCTGTATTGAACAGGGCTCATCCATCTTAACTTCTCTTTTATTCGTTTTTCATTGTAGTATTTTATAAAACGTTCTATCTTAGATTTTAATTCCTCGTAGCTATAGTAAACAACACCATAGTAAATTTCTTGCTTGAGCAGTCCAAAGAAGTTTTCCATTACAGAGTTATCCAGGCAGTTTCCCTTTCTTGACATACTTTGAAATATACGTTCTTCTTTTAGTCTATGAGAATATGCTTTCATTTGGTAAGCCCACCCTTGATCAGAATGAAAAGTTCTTCTGTACGGACAATCCGCAGTGATCTCAATTGCCTTATCTAAAGCATCCATTACGTTCTTTGCAGAAGGTTTCCGGTGTAAAGGTGCCTGACACCAATGGATTTATGCTGTTTCAAAACAAGCCTTGAGCATTTGCACAAATTCTTCGATATAGTATCCGGATAGGATAAGAATATCCCCTTTCACGAAAGAAAAATTTTTGTGAAAGGGGATATTTTTTACAAGTATAGTAAATGCATGTATTTTACAGAATGTCACTGCCATCCGGTATTTTAGAAATAATCTGTCGGTTGACACTGAACAGGAAAGTCAGTGAAACAACAAGAGATGCAACCTCTGCAATCGGGAAGCACCACCATACCACATGCAGTCCTCCGATCCGGGAAAGAAGGTAGGCTACCGGGATCAGGACCACGAGCTGACGAAGGATCGATACGATCATGCTGTATACTGCTTTTCCGAGAGCCTGAAATACTGTTCCACAGATGATACAGAACCAGGCGATCAGATAATGAACCCCGATGATACGCAGTGCAGGTATACCGATGGCGAGCATATCTTCGGAAGCATTGAACATTCCAAGAAGAACCTGTGGAATCAGCTCAAAAGATAAGAATCCGACAAAGGTCAGACAGAAAGCAGTGATCAGGCTGAGTTTGATCGTTTTGATCATACGTTTTCTGTTCTGAGCCCCGTAGTTGAAGGCGATGATCGGCGTGATACCATTGTTCAGACCGAACACCGGCATGAAGAAGAAACTCTGAAGCTTGAAATATACACCGAACACAGCGGTTGCTGTGGATGAGAAAGCAATCAGGATCCGGTTCATGGAGTACGTCATCACAGAGCCGATAGACTGCATGATGATCGAAGGAACACCGATCGCATAGATCGTTCCGATGATTTTGATATCCGGACGGAATCCCTGAAAACGGATCTTAATCTCTGTGTTAAACTTGTGATTGCAGGTAAACGCAACAACAGCAGCGACACACTGGCCGATGACGGTTGCCACAGCGGCACCGGTAACGCCCATGGCCGGACATCCCAGCAGACCGAAGATCATGATCGGATCCAGAATGATATTGGTAAGAGCTCCGCATAACTGGGAAGTCATGCTGAAAAGTGTTTTTCCGGTGGAGGTTAGAAGGCGTTCAAAGTAAATCTGTGCAAGTAAACCGAAAGAGAAAATCATAACGGTACGAAGATATTCGATGCCCATCTCCATGATCTCAGCATCCGCACCTTTGATCTGGCTGGCATAAAATGGTTTTACAACGGTAAATCCCAGAATCAAAAATACAAGATAACTTAAAAAATACAGAAAAGCTGCATTGACACCGATCTTATTGGCTTCTTTAAACTTATGTTCCCCCAGTGATCTGGAGAGCAGAGCATTCATACCGACACCGGTACCGGTTGCAACAGCAATCAGTAATGTCTGTAAAGGAAAGGCAAGAGAAACAGCAGTAAGGGCATTCTCGGAAAGCTTCGCCACGAAGATACTGTCAACGATGTTGTAAAGTGCCTGCACGAGCATGGAAATCATCATCGGTAACGACATATTAAATAAAAGTTTACCGATGGGCATAGTTCCCATTTTATTTTCTGCTGCAGGGGCAGAAGTATTTTCTTTTGTCATAGGTCCTCCAATCTGTATGATATGTTTGGCTTCGCAGCGCAAAAAAGCGCCAACGATGTATGATACCACTATTTGTTGTAAGATTCAAGAAAAAAGAAAAAGTTCATAATATTTTGCATTGAGAACCGGAAACGAAAACTGTATAATGAAAACAATACGAAAGACAGGAAAATGAGGTGTGGGAAGAGCAATGATTACATATAATTATGGGAACAGTCATTCACCGATCACTTTGCTTCAGATGGTGGGAGATCATGATCTGCCGGGAATAGAAAACGAGATCCGGGAGATCCACAGACTGACGGATCAGGAGTTTGCGTTTGTGGCAGTAAAAGTGGAAAACTGGAATCACGATCTTTCACCATGGAATGCCCCGGCTATATTTGGAACGGAAGATTTTGGAGACGGTGCGGAAAATACACTGGAAGAAGTATTGCAATTGTGTACGGACAACGACCGCAAATACTGTATCGGTGGATATTCGATGGCAGGATTATTTGCCCTGTGGGCAGCCATGCAGACAGATCGCTTCAAAGGTGTCGCAGCAACATCTCCCTCGGTCTGGTTTCCGGGATTCCTGGAAGATATGAAGAGCCGGCGGGTAGGAAGTGACTGTATTTACCTGAGTCTTGGCGATAAAGAAGAAAAAACAAGGAATCCGGTGATGGCGCAGGTGGGAAACTGCATCAGAGAGACGTTTACCTGGCTGAAAGAAGAAGGAATACCGTGTACACTGGAATGGAATCACGGAGGCCATTTTAAAGAACCGGATATGAGGACCGCCCGGGCCTTCGCGTGGGTGCTGGAAGAACTTGCAAAGAAAGATTAGTATACTTTAAAATATGGAATGGAAAAATACGGGAGAATGAGAAAATGACAACGACAACGTTATGTTACATAGAAAACGAAGGCAAATACCTGATGCTTCACAGAGTAAAAAAGAAGAATGATATCAACGAGGGAAAATGGATCGGTGTCGGCGGTCATGTGGAATATCAGGAAAGCCCGGAGGAATGTCTGGTGCGTGAGGTGAAGGAAGAGACCGGGCTTACACTTACCTCGTATCGGTTCCGTGGTGTGGTGACATTTATCAGCGATACCTGCGAAGCGGAACTGATGTGCGTGTTCACAGCGGATGGATACACAGGGGAACTGATCGAATGCGATGAGGGAGAACTTTGCTGGGTAGATAAAACAGTTGTGCCAGAACTTCCGACCTGGGAGGGCGACAGAGTGTTTCTGGATATGCTTCTTTCCGGGGAAGAAAGATTTTTCTCGCTGAAATTAAGATATGAGGGAGATAAGCTTGTGGAGAAGAAAACTCATTTGTACTAAAAGATAGAGAGGAAGATTTATGCAAACAGTAGGAATAGATATCGGAACAACAACCATAAGCGGTGTGGTTCTGGAAAAAAACGGAACACAAAAACCCCGGATTCTTAAAGCAAAAACAATTGAAAACGGGAGCTTTCTTACAACGACAAAGGACTGGGAAAGGATCCAGGATGCAGAAAAGATTGTAAAGAAGAGCAGACAGATGCTGGATGATTTTCTGGACGAATATCCGGAAGTGGAAAAAATCGGACTTACCGGGCAGATGCATGGGATCGTCTATATCGACAAAGAAGGAACCTGTGTCAGTCCGTTGTATACCTGGCAGGATGCGAGAGGAAGTCTCTGTGAGGAGAATAACGGTTCCCTGACAGAAGAGATTCAGCAGACATGTAACGTGCAGGTGGCTTCCGGCTATGGAATAGTCACGCATATTTATAATTTGAGACATCATCTGATCCCGGATACGGCAGTGAGCTTCTGTACGATCATGGATTACTTCGGGATGCAGCTGACAGGAAGAAAAAAAGCAATGGTGCATGCAAGCAATGGAGCAAGTTTCGGATTCTTTAACGTACAGAAAAATGCTTTCATGACAGAAGAACTTTACAAAATGGGCGTGGAAGAACAGTGGCTTCCGCAAGTCTGCACCGGAATCGAAGCACTGGGAAGTTACAGAGAACGGATCGTGACCACCGCGATCGGCGATAATCAGGCAAGTTTTCTCGGAGCAGCGGGAAATGAGAATAATACATTGCTGGTAAATATGGGAACCGGCGGACAGATCTCAGTACTCTCAGATCAGTATTTTACAGCGGAGGGAATCGAAGCAAGACCTTTCTTACATGGTACTTACCTGCTTGCAGGAGCTTCTCTGTGCGGAGGAAAAGCGTATGCACTGCTGGAAAAATTCTTCAGAGAATTTGTGAAAGAGGCAACCGGACAGGAGAAACCTCTGTACAAAACCCTGGAGAAACTGGCAGGAGACGGGAAAGCATCCTGCACCGGAAGGGAAAACAGGCAAAAACTTCAGATAGAAACAACATTTGACGGAACCAGAGTACATCCGGAGCAAACCGGAAGTATTACCAATCTCAGTGTGGACAATTTCACACCGGCAGCGTTTGTTTACGGGACTCTCGAGGGAATGAGCAGGGAACTCTATCAGATGTATCAGACGATTCAGAACGGAACCGGAATGCAAATAAAACGCATGATCGGATCCGGAAACGGATTGCGAAAGAATCCGGTTCTCTGTGAAATTGTAGAAGAAATGTTTGGCGCGAAACTGGTATTGGCAGAATGCGAAGAAGAAGCGGCAACCGGGGCGGCAGTGAGCAGTATGTTGCAGCAAGGCAGAATAGAGCTATGATGTACAATCCTCAGCTTGACACATTATTACGATTTGCCTGAAGATAAATTAGAACAGATGGCTGTAGAAGATGGTTTTTTAGAATTCTTTAAAAGAGTTTTAAATCTGAATTAGTTGTTGATGTTGGAGGCTTGATGATATGTTGGAAGTAAAATTTTATGATACAGTAGACGACGTATTGTTGAAGTTTGCAGTGATTATTTCCCAGAGTAATGGAAAGTGGATATTCTGTAAACATAAAGAACGTGATACATATGAAGTTCCAGGAGGACATCGCGAAGAAGGAGAAGATATTTTAGATACTGCAAAAAGAGAACTTCAGGAAGAAACAGGAGCTGTAAAGTTTGACATTGAGCCTCTTTGTGTATATTCCGTAACTGGAAAAAATAGCGTGAATGAAACAGGTGAGGAATCTTTTGGATTGTTATGTTTTGCTGAAATAAATGAGTTTTCAGGCAAGTTAGAAAGTGAGATAGAGAAGGTTGAACTTATGGATGAATTGCCAGAGAATTGGACATATCCATTGATTCAGCCGAAGCTGATTGAGGAGTGGAAAAGGAGACAACCATGGAATGACATAGCTCAAAGTAAGGAGTGGAAGAAGATTCACAAAATTACAAAGGGCTGGTCGGCAGACCTGAAATATAAAACACATACTAAAAAGGGAGAAGTATTATTGCTTCGCATAGCGGATATTGATAAATATGATGAAAAGAAAAAAGAGTTTGATATTATTACCAAGTATTCAAAATTGGGTATTCCAATGTCAATGCCGGTTGAATTTGGAATATGTAATCAAAATAGAAATGTCTATATGATTTTGACTTGGGTAGAAGGACAAGATTTGGAAACTGTTTTGCAACGTTTATCTGAGAATGAGCAGTATCTATTAGGGCGACAAGCGGGAGATATTTTGAGAAAAATACATAGTATACCTGTGGAAGAAAAAGATATTCCTGTTAACACCAAGATGGATAAGAAACGGTTACAGCTTTCGAGATATGAGGCATCAAGCGTCAGAATTGCAGGAGATGAAATTGCAGTTAAATATGTGAAAGATAATATACAAAAGATATGGAAAGAAAAACCAGTATATCAACATGGAGACTTTCACCCAGGGAATCTGATATATATGGAAAATGGCGAAATAGGTGTAATAGATTTTAATCGTTGGGAAGTAGGCGACCCGTACGAAGAGTTTTATAAATTGGAGAGCTTTGCCAGAGAATTAAGTGTTCCATATTGTATAGGTCAGATACAGGCTTATTTTAATGATGAAGTTCCAGGAGATTTTTGGAGTATTCTTGCAGTGTATGTGGCACATGCCTCTCTATTTTCGATAAAATGGGCAGAAAAATTCGGGCAATCAGACATAGATGGAATGGTTGAAAGATGCAAGGTGGCATTTGAAGATTATGACTATTTTAAAAGAAATATACCGGTGTGGTATGAAGAAAAAGAGTTTTTTAACTATAAATGAGCAAATACTGAAATTTGCACAAAATTACCCTACCATAGTAGTATAGATAAAAGATATAGTATAATCAGCCGATAAGAGATGGTGTCATTCAGGAAAATATAGACTATGTTACAAAAAAGTTGATATAATATGTTCATATACAGGAGGTGAATAAAGCATGAAAGCACATAAATATTGGTCATTCGGAGCAGTAGTTACAATGGTTGGAACTTTTTATACCGGATATAAAGGGTTAAAAGCAACACACAAATACTTTGCGTTTGGCTCTCTGATATGCATGATTATGGCAGTTTATTCTGGTCATAAAATGATTTCGGGAAATAAGAGGACAAGAAAACAGATAGAAGTGAAAGAAGTGGAGAAATAACGTATGTTAGAAGTAGGAACTAAAGCACCAGATTTTGAATTGCCGGATCAAAATGGAGAAATGCATAAATTAAGCGATTATGCAGGCAAAAAAGTGATTTTATATTTTTATCCAAAAGATAATACACCGGGATGTACGAAGCAGGCATGTGGTTTTTCTGAGCGTTATCCCCAGTTTACGGAAAAAGGTGCGGTTATTCTCGGAGTAAGTAAGGATTCTGTAGCCTCTCACAAGAGATTTGAAGAAAAATATGGACTGGCATTTACGCTTTTAGCAGATCCGGAGCGTAAAGTTATTGAAGCATATGATGTTTGGAAAGAAAAGAAAAACTATGGAAAAGTTTCTATGGGTGTGGTAAGAACAACATATCTTATTGACGAGCAGGGAGTTATCATCAAAGCTAATGATAAAGTCAAGGCGGCAGATGATCCGGAAAATATGTTTAAGGAATTAAATTAATGAAGATTATATTATCGCCTGCAAAGAAGATGATTACGGACGCTGACAGTATAGAACCGGCTGCTTTACCGGAGTTTATTGATAAGACAACAGAGATATTAAACTGGTTGAAAGATAGGTCAAAAGAGGAACTGAAAGTTATCTGGAAATGCAATGACAAGATTCTGGAACAGAATTTTTATAGACTGGAAAATATGAACCTTTATCAGATGCTCACTCCGGCTGTCTTATCATATGAAGGAATTGCTTTTCGATATATGGCACCATCTGTGTTTGAAGATATGCAGTTTGAGTATGTGCAAAATCATTTGAGAATACTGTCTGCATTTTATGGGGTTCTGAAACCAATGGATGGTGTGACACCTTATCGTTTAGAAATGCAGGCAAAGGTCGGAATTGGAGATGCAAAAAATCTGTATGAGTACTGGGGAGACTTGTTATACCGCTCAGTAATCGATGACAGCAGAATTATCATTAATCTGGCATCAAAAGAATACTCAAAATGTATAGAAAAGTATCTGACACCGCAGGATAGATATATTACGGTTACATTTTGTGAGTTATCCGGAGATAAACTGGTAACAAAAGGTACATATGCCAAGATGGCTCGTGGTGAAATGGTCAGATTCATGGCAGAAAATAATATTGAGAATCCAGTGGAGATTCAGAAATTTGACAGACTTGGCTATTTTTTTCGGTCTGATTTGTCATCAGCTACAGAATATGTTTTTGAACGAAAAATAGAAAAATTTCTTAAAATAAAAGATGCTTGATCTGTGTGGCAGGAAGAGGATTCTATCAGGAAGAAGGAAAAGAAGCCATCTGCATGACCACAGGAGATGTCGTCAACATCCCGACAGGCGTCAAACACTGGCACGGTGCAGCAGCAGACAGCTGGTTCTCCCACCTGGCAATCAGCGTTCCGGGAGAGGATACCCATACGGAATGGTGCGAAGCGGTGGATGAGGAAGCGTATCGGAAAGCAGTGAACTAAAGATGGAAAGTGAAAAGCAGCAGGAACGAAGCAAAATGCGTTCCTGCTGCTTTTCTGTACATTAATATTCTCCAATATCAAATAATTCATCAAAAGTTATTTTAAGATTCGGAAACATCACCAATTGCAAATCGTCTTTATTCTGAATAGTGACGGTTTTGTAAAGATACGGATAACCGGTACCATCTTCTTTAAAATCAAAAAGATAAATTTCTACGGATTTTTTTCTCCAGTCAACGATCCAGTATTCAGAGACACCCACTTTACAGTAAATATCCATTTTCTCATGACGGTCATAGTCTTCCGTGGCATTGGATAAAACTTCCATTACGAAACGGGGAATACCAGTAAAAGAAATATTTTTACGATCTCTCAGGTTACAGATGATGGAGACATCTGGAATAATTACTTTATCATCATTCTCACGCCATTCATATTGTACACCGTCACCAAAGACACGACACAGGCTGTCCTTAATCTGACTGCCGATTTTGATAACAAAATTATTGATAACCATAGAGTGTTCAAGATAAGTTTTGCTTAAATCTTCGATTGGTAAGGCATTATTCATACAGTGCTGCACCTCCTTACTTATTTGAGTCAATTATAAGGTTTTACAGGATATTCGTCAAGAACAGGGAGTAAATGATAAACAGATCAAGATATCTTGTAAAATGGCTAAAACTTTGTTAAAATAACAAAAATTACAGTTTCGACAGATAGTTTTCTGGTTTTATTAATATTACCACAAAACTGTTTCGAAAATAACCGGGAAAAGGAGAAATCATATGAGCATTATAAAAAATAAAATACCAATATTGGAGTTTGATACAGAACAAACAGCAGTGATCAGTCCCGTGCATGAGAATTTGAATCTGGTGCTTCCGGAGAAATGTGTGTTTGCATTTCTGGGTGAATATATTGATGAATATGCGGAGAAGACAGAGGCGCAGATTGTATCGTATTTTATCAGTACAACCAAAAAGTATCCTATTTATATCATAACATATAAAGGTGAAAAAATTGTGCTTTGTCAGGCACCGGTGGGTGCGGCAGCCGCCACGCAGATTCTGGACTGGCTGATTGGATATGGAGTGCGTGAAATTATTTCTGCGGGCAGTTGCGGAGCATTGGAGGAATTTGCAGAAGGAACTTTCCTGATACCGGAGAAAGCTTTGCGCGATGAAGGAACGTCCTACCATTATGCTGAGCCTTCGAGATTTATGGAAATCAATAAAATGGCAAGAAAAGCGATCGAAAAGACGATACTGGAACACGGGATGAAATATCAGGAAGTGATTACCTGGTCAACCGATGGATTTTACCGTGAAACAAAAGAAAAAGTTGCATACAGGAAGGCAGAAGGATGCTCTGTGGTAGAAATGGAATGTTCAGCACTTGCCGCCTGTGCAGCATTTAGGGATGCGACCTGGGGAATGATATTATATACGGCAGACAGTCTCGCCGAGGTAGACAAATACGACGAGAGAAACTGGGGTGGCAATGCATACGAATATGCACTTACCTTGTGCATGGATTCGGTACTGGCGGTATAAAGGTAATACTGGAAATATGAAAAATATGTGTTTTGTCTATGGAATCTGCGTGTTGCAGATGGTAAACTGGTGATATCCAGAACGGGCAGAAAAAGTTCTGACCTGTTACTTTATATTGGGGAGGAAAGAACAGACATGGAAAACAAGGAAAATTTATACGCTTCGATTCCTTATGTGGACAAAAAAGTATCCCGAATTTTTGCAGGAACTGCATTTCCACCGATCCAGGACGGGGCAGATGGAACGGAGTTTTTTGAGGCGGCTCTGGCCAATGGAATCAATGCTTTTGATACGGCAAGGGTCTATATGGAAGCGGAGCATTCCTTTGGCAACTGGCTGGAAAAGAGTGGAAGACGGGAGGAGGTAGTCATTCTCAGCAAATGCGGTCATCCGGATGCCATGTGGAACAAACGGGTGAATGAGAAAGAGATGCGAAAAGATTTGAAGAAGTCACTGGAAGAGTTGAAAACCGATTATATTGATATCTATATGCTTCACAGGGATGATTTGGATACCGAGGTGGCGGTAGCAGTGGAGACATTTAATGCCATGCATGAAGAAGGGAGCATCGGTGCGTTTGGAGCATCGAACTGGACACATACAAGAATCGAGGAGGCCAATGAATATGCCTACAAACACAACCTGATCCCGTTTTCTGTTTCCAGCCCGAATTTTTGTCTGGCCCGACAGGTCGAAGATCCGTGGGGTGGCGGATGTGTGAATATCTGCGGACCGGAAAATCAAGCGGCCAGAGCATGGTATGAAAAAAATCAGATGCCGGTGATCGCTTATTCATCTCTGGGCAGAGGCTTTTTCTCCGGCAAATTGAAAAGCGGGCATGCGGATCATGCCAGTGACTATCTAGATTCTTTTGCAATGAAAGGGTATGCGTGTCCAGATAATTTTGAACGTCTTCGCCGCTGTGAGATTCTTGCAGAAAAACATGGGGTGATGGTAGCACAGATTGCCATGAGCTGGATATTTTCCCAGCCGTTGAACATTTTCGCTATCGCGAGTATGTCGAAAGCAGACCGGATGAAGACGAACCGGGAAGCACTGCTGTTGAAACTTTCCAATGAAGAAATCGCGTATCTTGCCCTGGAAACGCCTGAATTTTGTGGGTAAACGATTCGTAGATTGACAAAACAACCCGGATTCCCCTATGCTAATACCAGAATAAGATACCCGACAGGGAAAGAGCGGGAGTTGCAGAATACAGGGAAGAAGGGGAACCACATGGAAGCAAAACAGTTCGGGCAATTTATCGCCGGAATACGAAAAGAGAAAAAAATGACGCAGGCAGAACTTGCCCAGCAGATTCATGTAACAGACAAGGCGGTCAGCCGTTGGGAGCGGGGGCTTGGGTTTCCGGATATCCAAACGCTGGAACCGCTGGCACAAGCTCTTGGAATTACGGTTCTGGAACTGATGCGCTCCGAAAAAAAAGAAACAGAGGAGCAGGATCAACAACCGGAAGAACGCAGATATACCCAGGGAGAGGTGGCTGAAATGTTACAGAATGCAGGAGATATTTCCAGACAGCAGAAAAAACAGGATCGGAATGCTAATGTGATTGCCGGGATCGTGTTGGCTGCGATTACCGTGATTGTGTGGATGACAAAGCTGGCAAGTCTTGGAGGAGCGCTGGTGATCGGAGGTATCGCAGCAACCGTTTTTGTATCGCTGTGGTATTTTTTCCAGAATATCGACGATGAAGAGAGCAGAAAAATCTACGGTGTTGCGGCGATTCTTTCGGTTGGATTCTTGCTGGCGCTGGCACAGTATGTCTGGGGAGATCGGCTGAGTGAAATCCTGCCCGGGGGAATCGACACGCAACAGGAAATTTTCTGGACGGTGTGGTATCTTCTGGTAATTGTTATGTTTCTTGTGGGAACTCTTCGGGTGATCCGGAAGCAGAGACAGAAAAAAGAGAAGCGTTACAAAACAGTGATGTTTTCTGTGGTTATGGGAGTGCTTTTGTGTGCGACACTCTGGCAGTATCAGGGTACGATCCAGAGACAAAAAGGAGACAGCGGTGTGTGGAGTGGTGCACAGCAGTATGCGGAAACTCTGTTAAAAAATGAAAAACATCTGGAAGATGACTGGCTTATTGGGGATGAGTCCTGGAAAGAAAAGAAAAATCTGTACCATATCCGGCTCAGTTATTATGTAGATGCTGAAGCTGCAAAAGAAGGACAGGAGAGCGAATATGAGTATGTGATTCGGTTTGATGCAAGGGATGGATTTATCATTCAGTCGCAGGGAGTACCGGAAAAAGAGATGAATCTTTCAGGAGAATCAACGGATTAAAATCAGTCTATGGATGCGAGGTGAATACGTAATGAATTATTATGATCTTTCCCACCCGTCCACTCCGCCCACCCGAGGCTATCGGCTGGGGCTGTGGCGGCTTCGGAGACAACGGATCTTCCAGATTCTGGTTGCTCTGGCGGGGATTCTTACTTATCTTTTGCTATATATGACATTCAAAAGGGAGGATTATACCAATGAGATGCTAAAACCATGCGTGTTATTGTTTTTCTCAGTGGTTGTGTTTCTGGTATTATTGTTGTTTGCGCGTAACCGGATCGATATTGTGCGGATGAAAAAACGGGAAGTGCAGGAGCGGCATGATTACAATTACGCCATGTATCGTACCTTATATAAAAAGAATGAAAAACTGTGTTCCATCACATTGTTACAGATGGCAAGACAGCAGATCGAATTGCACCGTCCGCAGATGGCGCTACAGGCACTGGAACTTGTAAAACGGGAAAAGTTAAATGTAGCACAGCTTCGAAGCTATTACTTTTATCAGGCGGCAGCATCTTATCTGGATGCACAGGAAGGCTGGCAGGAAGCACTGTCCAGTTGTTATGCGATTCCGAAAAAACCGCAGCAGCTGTCACAGGAAGAAATAGAAAACCTGTTTATGCCGGAGAGCAGTCCGGATAAACTGGTGCTGGCGGTAAGTGACTGGGAGGAACAGAAAGCCACCCGACCGGTGGTTACGATACTGGCAGCGGTGTTGATTCTGTATACCGGTGTTTATTATGGGATCAATGGTTTACTCTCCTGGAGATATCATTACAGAGGCTGGGTCGTGGACACTTCCTTCTTCGTCCTTTTCTTCGGATGGACAGCGCTTACCCTTTACTGGCTGGTAAAACTGATCCGGCTGATCGGAAAACAGACGGAAAAAGGAAAAAGTGCCAAAACCATACAGAAAATCTTTCTGGTTATTTTCTGGATCTGTTTCTTTTTGTGGAATGGTCTTGTGCAGGTACTGCAGGTCCTTGGAAATGATGCGGAAGTGGAGGTACGGCCAAATGGTGTAATCGAGATGAAACACGAAAACTGGCTGGATCCTCCAGATTATTATTATAACAAATCCGTGGGTCTGTTTCTCAGAAAAACCATGACATTGGATGAGAGTATCGGGTACGGTATCATGGAGGAAACGCCGGAAAGCGATTCGTCAGAGCAGGCATCCGACGGGAAAACACAGTACAATAACGAAGCAGAAGAAAATCAGATGACTGGAGAAGATACAACAGATACCGGTGACACAGCAGATGGAGAAGCGGATACCGACGCGGAAGATCCGTTGGAGTCTCAGGCGCGGGCAGTGTATACTTATATGAAAGAACATGGTGAGATTGCAGACGGAGGAGATTCCTCACAAGTGACTGTCGGTTGCAATGCCAAAGGGAATTTTTATGCCATTTTCGAAAGTGGGGAAGAAGATGGAAATACCTGGGACAATCGTCTGGTTTATGATCGAACGTCAGCGAATGGAGCCTGTGAACTGTTTGTCTATGAAAGAGAAGAAACCGGAAAAGATACACAGTTGCTTGGATTCTATGCGGTGAACAAAACGACTGGAGAAGTAATTTCCGGTGAAAAAACATCCTGGAGCGAGGTGGGAAGCGAAGCCTACCGGGAAGCTACCGGAGAGTAAAAATCAATAGAAAGAGAAAAAGATCTGGAATGTCCGGATGAATTTTGCGTGATTCTATAGAAAACATCACAAAAAATAATGACATTCGCAGGTCTTTTTCTATAGGTTTATCGAATAGTAGAAAAAATGTCAAAAAATATAAAAAAAATCTATGAATCCCAAAATAGCATCTATTTGTTTTTGTTTTAACAAACTATTATAATAAAATTATGGTGAATGTGACGAATGTAATTTAAAAAAAACCGGAAAAACATTTGGTTTTGACAAAAGTACATCGGATTGGGCGTGTTAAAAAAATAACTGAATGGAAAGGATCCTACCCTTGCAGTTATGAAACATCGGGTACCAGACATCATCGAAAATTAACTGAAAAGGAGATCACTTATGAAAAAGCAACAGAAACACTTTCTCATTGCGGTTCTGGCAGGCGTATTACTGTATTTTCTTCTGCCGGAAGCAAACGGGCTGACAAAAGCCGGCATTGCTATGCTGTCCGTGTTCCTGCCAACGATTTATTTGTGGCTGACATGCGGAACAAGCTGGACCTCTCTTCTGAGCGTTACCGTAGCAGTACTTCTTGGAACGTATGCAGGTGCAAATGCATACGGAACTTTGTGGGGTAACGTAGTATGTGCTGCCATCATTCCATTTATGATGGTTGCAACGGTTCTGGAAGAGAGTGGTGCATTTGAATGGATCGTAAAATGGATCATTTCCAGAAAGTTCATTCACGGAAGACCAACACTGTTTATGATCATGTTTACACTGGCGATGATCATTATCTCTATCTTTACCGCACCGCAGGTAGTAGCTGTACTGTTCTTCAAACTGTTGGAAGATGTAACAACTTCTATCGGGTATACCAAAAAGGATGGATTCTACAAATCACAGGGTCTGCTGATCGGCTGGATTTCTCAGTTATGTGATGGTACTCTGATCTGGGGTAGACCTTGCATCCTGACCATGGTTGCAATCGTAGCAGGCCTGGGATTCGGTAACTTCAGTGCAGCAACTTACTTCAAGTTCGCAGGTCTGTATCTGTTATTTGCAGTGGTTGTAGCTATCCTGATGGTAAAACTGTGGATGAGACCGGATGTATCCAAGTTCAAGAGTTTTGATGACACAGCAATGCGTGAAGAACTGAAGAAAACCCCGATCAGCAAAAGAGGTAAAATCGCTCTGGCTGGTATGGGCGTGATCCTGCTGTGCTACATCCTGGCTTCTATGGAATTCCTGGGACCGGTTGCCACTTATTTCAGCGGTATTACCATTGCAGCACCGGTAACTCTGGTATGCGCACTTCTGTGTGTCATTACAGTTGACGGAAAACCGGTTATGGACTTCGGTAAAGCAGCAGCGAAAGTACCGTGGGGAATGATCGTATTCCTGGGTGCCATCATGTTCTATGCAGGAGCAGTAGGTGGAGAAGATTACGGTATTACTCTGTGTCTGCAGAATATCCTGGGACCGGTTGTTGCAAAAATGCCGGTAATCGTAACCATCATTATCGGACTGATTGTTGCCAGCCTGGCAACCAACTTCTGTTCCAACACCGTATCCGGCGTGATCGTATGCTCCAGCTGTATCCCGGCTCTGATGTCTGTTCCTGGAATCAACCAGGCACAGGTTCTGGCATTCGGATGTGCGGTTATCGCTATCTGTGGTACTGCAATCTGTACACTGAGTGCATGCCCGCTGATGGGTATCATATATTCTGACATCGGTATCGAATATAAAGGAACAGCAAAATACAGTGTGGCTTTTTGTGCAGTCATGATCGTGATCTGTGCAGCAATCCTGATTCCGGTAGGAACCGGAATGTTTGCCGGACTGGTATAAAAACCAACTGTGAATATTTCTCACAGCGACTTATGAAAATGGCAGAGGCTGTGGCTACCGGAAGGGAAAGCGACAGTCTCTGTTTTGCTTTTAACATAAAAATACGAATGGCTGAAGAAGAAAGGAGAACATTCATTATGGAAAAAAGAATTCCACAGGCAACCTTACTTCCTCGTACCGAGGATTCTTTCCCATGGGGAGCAGCAGATCGTCAGCTGGTTCCAACCTATCTGGAAAAATATGGATATGAGGAAGAGGAGTATCTGTATTCGGGAGCAGCAGATGTGTATACATTAAAGGATGGTCGGGCACAGGTGAAAACTGCAAATGCACCGTATACCAACCGTTTTATCATCCGAAAACCAAAAGATCCGAAATAATTCAGTGGAAATGTAGTGGTAGAGCTGCTGAATTCTACCAACAGCTGGGATGTAACTCCGATGTGGTGTCTGCTGTGGCAGAAGATGCTTCACGAGGGAGATATCTATGTTGGGGTAACGGTACGTGCAATCTGTACACAGACTTTAAAACAGTACGATGCGAAACGGTATGAGAAACTGTCCTGGAAGAATCCAAACCCGAACCCGGGTCCGGTCAATCATGATATTCTACTGTGGCAGCACTGTCTGCCAGACTGTGAAGATGGCCTGTTATGGGATATGCTGACACAGCTGGGTAATCTGTTCAAGTCTGAGCAGGGTACACAGATTGCGGGAAAAGAAGTGGAAAAGATCTATGCCATCAGCTGTTCCCAGTCTTCCATGCAGTTATCTACATATATTAACGTCTTTCATGAAACAGACAGGGTATCACCGGTGGAAGTTCCGTATGATGGTTATCTGACCTATTCCGGATGCCGTATGGTGGCTCTGAATCAGGAAGAGTCTCCGGCAGATGTGACGGACGAGATCCAGATGACAAGAAATTGTCCGGTTCCGGTACTTCGTTGCGTGACACAGTGGGATTTCAAGGATTTTACCGGTCATATTAATCTGCGAAGAGCAGACAGCGATGCAGAGGGAGATCGTTTCCGTCTGTATGAGTTGGCAGGTCAGGCACATAACTCTTTCTCCGGTGCGTTCTATCGTCCGGGGTATGAAGAGATTGCTCAGATTCAGAAGACAACCGGTCTTCCACATACAGATATCACAGCTCTGCCGTTAGAGGCGTTTATGCGTCAGGCGTTGACAAATCTGGATCTGTGGGTGAGGGAAGGGATTCCGGCGCCTCATGCACAGGGACTGATTGAGGTGGATGAGAATAATATCGAGGTTCTGGATGAGAATAACAACTGCAAGGGCGGTTTCCGGTTCCCGCAGCTGGATGTACCGGTGGCTACTTACTGCAGCGGAACGAAGAAGAATGACCAGGACAGCTGTTGTGTGTATTTTTCCGAGGAGAAGCTGAAAGAACTGTATCCTACGAGACGGGATTATATTGATAAGATTTTTAAAGCGATTGATGTTCTGGAGGAGCAGAGATTCTTTTCGATTGAGGATGCGGATCAGATGAAGTTGGATATTCTGAAATTACCGGTTCCTTGTAGGGATCATAGTTCTAAGTTTGAAGGTTAATTGAAAAAGGGACGCAAGCCAGGAGCCGGGGAACAGATTCTGACAACGTGGGCAGGACAACTTTGAACTAGCCACTAACTGCGACTATATTCACTTGGGTCGGCTGACCCAAGCGAAAGTCTCCGTAAGTGTCGGATTTCAAAGCTTGTCCTAACCGCCCACAAAGTGTTGTCTGAACCTGTTCCCCGGCTCCTGGTTTGCTGTTTTTTCAAGGCGGAAGAGAGGGTGTGTGGGTGTAGGTTATTGGTGAAGACTGAGATTTGATTCAGGGGGGAAAATAGTACAGTTGTTTTACAACTTTTAGCTTCGAGTTTTTAAGTTTTGAAATGGTAGTATAGGAATGAATCATGGAAAGGAAAATCTTATTTTATAGAAAAAAGCTACTGAACCATGAGGTATGAAGAATACCGATGGAACAGTAGCTTTTTTATTACAGTCAGCAGAAATGCTGATATGTTTTCTTTTATTTCAGCAGATTGTCATCTGTGAAGTAGTCGATGCGCATGGAGTGACGAACATCGTCCAATGTTTTGGCGGCGGTTTCTCTGGCTGCGGCGCTGCCTTTTTTCAGGATGTCGTATACGTCCGGCAGGTTTTTCTCCCACATTTTACGGCGGTTACGGATCGGCTCAAGTTCGGACTGAATAACGTTATTCAGGAATTTCTTTACTTTTACATCGCCCAGGCCACCGCGCTGATAGTGGGCTTTCAGTTCATCCAGGTTGTTGTAGTCCGGCAGGAATTCTTCAAAGTGTTCCGGGCGACAGAATGCGTCCAGATAGATGAATACCGGGTTGCCTTCCACTTTTCCGGGATCCTGCACACGGATGTGGTTCGGATCAGTGAACATGGACATGATCTTGGTTCTGATATCTTCCGATTCGTCGGACAGGTAGATGCAGTTGCCAAGGGATTTGCTCATTTTTGCCTTACCGTCGATACCCGGCAGACGCAGGCAGGCCTGGTTGCTTGGCAGGACGATCTTTGGCTCTGTCAGGGTTTCGCCGTATACGCTGTTGAACTTGTGTACGATTTCTTTACACTGTTCGATCATCGGCATCTGGTCTTCACCTACCGGTACACTTGTGGCACGGAAAGCGGTGATGTCAGCGGCCTGGCTGATCGGATAACAGAAGAATCCAACCGGGATGCTGGCTTCGAAGTTTCTCATCTGGATCTCAGCTTTTACAGTAGGGTTACGCTGTACACGGGATACGGTAACCAGATTCATATAGTAGAAAGTCAGCTCTGTCAGTTCCGGAATCATGGACTGGATGAAAATCGTGGATTTCTCCGGATCCAGACCACAGGCAAGGTAATCAAGAGCTACCTGCATGATGTTCTGGCGAACTTTCTCCGGGTGTTCTGCATTATCGGTCAGTGCCTGTGCATCGGCGATCATAATATAGATTTCGTCATAGTTGCCGGAGTTCTGTAATTTTACTCTTTCTTTCAGGGAGCCGACATAATGACCCACATGAAGACGACCGGTTGGACGGTCGCCGGTTAAAATAATTTGCTTCATAAAAATGTCTCCTTTGTGCTCTGTAATTAATGTAGCAACTGCAGGATGTGTGGCAGTATGCCTTCTGCAGAGCAAATATAAATTAATTATATAGCCCAGCTGGAACACTGTCAACCGCACAAAAAGGAAAAACCAGGGAAGCAGAAAGAGAATTTGAAAAATTTAGCAATTTAAAGTGAAAAATCGATGAATCGTATTGTGATATGGAAAAACACCTGTTATAATAACTAAAAAGCTTGAATAAGGAAGGTAAGAAGAATGAATCAGCTGGAAGTATTAAGAGAAAGTCTTGGACAGTGCGATGAAATTATTCTGGATGCACTGCTTATGCGTAATCGTATTGTAGAAGATATCATGGCATATAAAGAGGCAAATGATATTCCGATCCTGCAGCCGGAACAGGAAGCAAAACAGAAAGAGTGGCTGGAACGTCGAATGACAGACAGACGCCACAAAGCAGAAGTGGAAGATGTATTCGGAAGCATCACCCAAAACAGTAAGAAGATTCAGGCAAGAAAATTGTTCAACTACAATATCGTTCTGATCGGTTTCATGGGTGCAGGAAAGAGTACGATTTCTGAATTTCTGAAAACTGCATTCGCCATGGATGTGATCGAGATGGATCAGATCATTGCCGAGAGAGAGGGTATGAGTATTTCCGATATCTTCGAAGTGTATGGCGAACAGTATTTCCGTGATCTGGAGACCAATCTGCTGATCGAGATGCAGGCGAGAACCAATGTGGTAATCTCCTGTGGTGGTGGTACTCCGATGAGAGAATGTAATGTTGTGGAGATGAAGAAAAACGGTCGTGTGGTTCTGCTGACAGCAAAACCGGAGACGATCCTGGATCGTGTCAAAGACAGCCATGACCGTCCGCTGATTGAAAATAATAAGACGGTACCGTTTATCGCAGAGCTGATGGAAAAACGTAGAGAAAAATACGAAGCAGCAGCAGATATTGTCATTGAAACCGATGGAAAAGATAAGTTGCAGATCTGTGAGGAACTGATTCACAGACTGCGTCAGATGGATAACGAATAAATTTAAACATTTACATAAAAGAACTGCAGAAACAATGGATATAAAACATTGTTCCTGCAGTTCTTTTTGATCTACGCGGGCAACGGGCCAAAGTCCGTCACTCAGATGGTCCGGTAATCCAGATCGCCTCTTGTCTGGTCGATGACAAATTGCTTGAAGATATCGACCACCGGTGGATGATAAGCGTCTTTTAACGTTGCCATATAAAAGTTTCTCTGCCAGGTGGGGGACACCAGGGGGAGAACTTTCAGGTTCAGAGAATGAATGATCGGAATATCCGGGGCGACGGCGATTCCGAAGCCGTTGGCGACGAAGCCGGCAACTACGTGATCTTCTGCAATCTCATAGGAAGCATCCGGATAAGCACCAATCTGATCAAATAAATGATCGATGATATGACGCAGACCGCTACCACTTTTATAGATGATCTGCTTGTATTCCAGTGTTTCTTCCAGATGAATCTCTGATTTTGAGGCAAGTGGATGATCCGGTGGGACAATGACCACCAGATCCTGTTTGGCCACCGGAATAAACTCAATCAGTGGTTCATCATTGATTTTGGAGCAGAAGCCAATATCATATTTCTGTTCTTTTAAGCCTTTCAGGATTTCGTCTGTGATGACCTTGTCACAGTGAAGGGTAAAGTCAATCTGTTTTCCCTGATTTTCATCCAGAAAGCGACGCAGGATCCGGGGAACAAAGTCACTTCCCAGAGTTCTCAGAAAGGCAATATCAATGCGTCCCTCCCCTTTGCCGGCAAGCTGTAAGTTGCCCACGGAAGTATCCAGTTTCTGCAGAATATCCTCAGCATCCGTAAGAAAGGATTTTCCATATTTGGTAAGGGTGACATTTCGTCCGTTCTTTTTAAATAATTTGACACCCAGTTCGGACTCCAGAGATGAAATCGCGTGACTGAGACTTGGCTGGGTGATCGCCAGAAGGTCAGCGGCCCGGGTGTAGTGTTCCATACGTGCAAGTGTTACAAAATATCGCAAATGATAAAGATTCATAAACAGATTACCTCCTAGTAAAAAGTATCCTCCGCAAGCCAGAAGTAACTGTCTGTGATGCATCCAGTTACATCTTTTATAGTATACCACGATATATTGACAAAATCTATGAATACTCAAATACAATCAATTTGTTTTGAATTTAACAAAGATATATAATCAGAAGTAAGAAAAAGGAATAAAATGAATGATTTTTCAGGAGGATAAAACTATGTCAAAGAGATTTCCAATTACTGTCAGTTCCTGGACACTGGGAGATCAGTGTACTTTTGAAGAGCGTGTTGTAGCAGCAAAAAATGCTGGATACGAAGGAATCGGTCTGCGTGCGGAAACATATGTAGACGCTTTAAATGAGGGACTGTTCGATCAGGACATCCTGAATATTCTGGAAAAATATGATATGAAAGTTACAGAAGTAGAGTATATCGTGCAGTGGGCAGAAGAACATCGTTCTTACGAACAGAAATACAAAGAGCAGATGTGCTTCCACATGTGTGAATTATTTAACGTAAAACAGATCAACTGTGGTCTGATGGAAAACTACTCTGTAGAATATACTGCACAGAAACTGCGTGAGCTGTGTCACAGAGCAGGAAAATATATCATCGGTGTAGAACCAATGCCATACAGTGGTATCCCGGATGTGAAAAAGGGATGGGCTGTTATAAAGGCTGCAGACTGTGAAAATGCAAAACTGATCCTGGACACCTGGCACTGGGTAAGAGCAAATCAGCCGGTAGATATTTCCGTACTGGCAGATGTTCCGGCAGACAAAGTTGTGTCCATCCAGATCAACGATGTATGGGAAAGACCATATGCAACTACGATTTTAAGAGACGAATCCATGCATGATCGTCTGGCACCGGGAACCGGTATCGGATGTACAGCAGCATTTGTAAAAATGATTCGTGAAAAAGGCATCGAGCCAAACGCCATCGGTGTAGAGGTAATCAGCGATGCAAATCTGGAAAAAGGCATCGAGTATGCAGCAAAACATACTTATGAAAATACAAAGAAAGTACTCGAAGAGGCATGGCCGGAAGTACTGAACTAAGAAAAGGAGAACAGATATGAAATTTGAAGCAATGTTTCAGCCGATTCAGATCGGACCGGTAACGGTAAAGAACCGTTTTGTAGTTCCTCCGATGGGTAATAACTTTGCCAACACCGACGGAACCATGAGCGAGCAGTCTGTTGCATATTACAGAGAGCGTGCAAAAGGTGGATTCGGACTGATCACCATCGAAGCAACGGTTGTACACAAAGGGGCCAAGGGCGGCCCAAGAAAACCTTGTCTGTATGACGACTCTACCATCGAAAGTTTCAAAAACGTGGTAGACGCCTGTCACGCAGAAGGTGCAAAAGTTTCCGTCCAGCTGCAGAATGCAGGTCCGGAAGGAAATGCAAAGAATGCAGGTGCACCGATCACAGCAGCTACCAGTATCCCGGCAGCCTGTGGAAGAGATATTCCGAGAGAATTGTCCACCGAAGAAGTGTATGAACTGGTAAAAGGTTACGGAGAAGCAGCAAAACGAGCTATGAAAGCCGGTGTGGATGCCGTAGAGATCCATATGGCACATGGTTATCTGGTAAGTACGTTTCTGTCCCCGCGTACCAACAAACGTGTGGATGAATTTGGCGGATGTTTTGAAAACAGGATGCGTTTTTCCAGACTGATCATTGAAGAAATCAAAAAACAGACCGAAGGAAAGATCGCCGTTCTGGCAAGAATCAATTCGGATGATGAAGTTCCGGGAGGTCTGGATGTACATGGCAGCGCAGCGATCGCAGCATATCTGGAATCCTGCGGACTGGATGCCATCCATGTGTCCCGTGCCGTTCATATCAAAGATGAGTATATGTGGGCACCGACTGTGATTCATGGTGGATTCTCCGCTGATCTGGTAGAAGAGATCAAACGTGCGGTCAACATCCCGGTGATCACCGTAGGTCGTTATACCGAACCGCAGTTCGCAGAACTGATGGTAAAAGAAGGACGTTGTGATCTGGTAGCGTTCGGCCGTCAGAGTCTGGCAGATCCACATATGCCAAAGAAAGCAAAAGAAGAACGTCTGGAAGATATGATCCCATGTATCGCCTGTCTGCAGGGCTGTGTGGCAAATATGTATGCGGGCAAACCGTTATGCTGCCTGACCAACCCGTTCTTAGGACATGATGCAGAACCGTTAAAACAGGCAGAAACACCGAAAAAGATCATGGTCATCGGCGGTGGCGTGGCAGGTCTGTGTGCAGCATTCGTTGCAAAAGAGCGCGGCCATGAGGTTACTTTATACGAAGCAGGTCCGAAACTTGGTGGAAACATGCGTCTTGCAGCTTATCCACCGGGAAAAGGTGATATTACAAATATGATCCGCAGCTATATTCATCGTTGCCAAAAAGATGGAGTTGAGATAAAATTGAACCACGAGGTGACAGCAGACTTCATCAAAGAGGAGAACCCGGACAGCGTGATTCTTGCAACCGGTTCCAAGACACTGGTACTGCCGATTGAAGGCATTGACAATCCGTCTATCATTTACGGATCGGATCTGCTGGAAGGAAAACGTGCAGCAGGTAAGAAAGTACTGGTAGTCGGAGGCGGAATGGTTGGCTGTGAGACAGCAGCATTCCTTGGTGAGCAGAATCACGAGGTAACCGTAATCGAATTCAGAGATACCGTAGGTGCAGATGTGATCCATGAGCACAGAGTATATCTGATGAAAGATTTTGAAGAATATGGTATCGGTCAGATTACCGGAGCGAAAGTATGCAGATTCTTCGAAGACGGCGTAGAGTATGAGACAGCAGACGGCGAACATCACGAGACCAAAGGCTACGATTCCGTTGTTCTTTCCATGGGTTACAGAAATTATAATCCTCTTGAAGAACAGGTGAAAGCTATCGTACCGGATACCTATGTAATCGGTGATGCAATCCGTGCAAGACGTGCGCTGGATGCAACGAAAGAAGCCTATGAGGTGGCATCTCAGATTTAGACCCAATACAGGAGGAAAAGAAGATGGAACAGAGAATTAAAGGAACAACAGGATTATTGGCACTGATTGGAAGCCCGGTAGGACATTCAGGATCCCCGGATATGTACAATTTCTGCTTCCGCTATCATAATCTGGATTACTGCTACATGGCTTTTGATATCAAAGAAGATCAGGTACCGGCAGCACTGGATGCCATGCGTCTGTTTAATATGAGAGGATGCAACGTAACTATGCCATGTAAAACTGCAGCAGCGCAGAACATGGATGAGTTGTCACCGGCAGCAAGAATCATCGGTGCAGTAAATACCATCGTTAACGAAAACGGAAAACTGGTTGGTCATATGACAGACGGTGTCGGATTCGTTGAGAACCTGAGAGATCACGGTGTAGATGTAAAAGGAAAGAAAATGGTAGTATTAGGTGCGGGCGGAGCTGCAACAGCGATTCAGGTACAGTGTGCACTGGACGGCGCAGCATCCATCTCCATCTTCAACCCGAATGATCCATTCCTGGATCGCGCAAAAAATACAGCGGAAAAGCTGAAAAAAGAAGTACCGGATTGTGATGTTCAGGTATTTTGTCTGGATGATCAGGACAAACTGAAAGAAGAGATTGCAAAAGCAGATATCCTGGTAAACGGAACACTGGCAGGTATGAAACCGCATGATGATGTTTCCCTGATTACAGATAAGTCCGTATTCCGCCCGGATCTGGTAGTTTGCGATGTTGTATACAATCCGGAAGAAACAAAACTCCTCCGGGAAGCAAGAGAAGCCGGCTGTGCAAAGACCATTGGCGGAAAAGGTATGCTTCTGTGGCAGGGAGTGGCAGCCTACAAATTATATACCGGCCTGGATATGCCAGTAGAGGAATATAAAAAATTCCAGGCGGAAAACGCAAAATAAAATGAGGTAAGAAATGAAACAGAATAGCAAGAAGAATTATGTGATAACATCTCTCGCATTGTATTTCACGTATTTTATCCATGGAATAGGAGCGTCCGTTTTAGGACAGTACAAACCACAGTTTGCAAAAGTGTGGGGCGCGACGGTGGGAAGTGATGGAACTGTCGACGTCAGTATGGTAGTATCTGTTATTGCAGCTTTGGGACTGGGTCGTCTGATCTCCCTTCCGTTCTCCGGACCGATCTCGGATAAGTTCGGCCGGAAGTTAAGCGGAATGATCGGGGTGATCTGTTACGGAATCTTTTTCTTCGGAATTGTATTTTCACCGTCGATGGGAGTTGCCTATGCATTTGCCATTGTGGGCGGAATTGCCAACTCCTTCTTAGATACCTGTGTAAGTCCGACATGTATGGAGATTTATGTCAATAATCCTTCCATTGCGAATCTGTTTACAAAATTTTCCATGTGTATCAGCCAGTTCCTGTTACCGTTCTTTATCGGAATGGTAGCGGCAGCCAATATGTCCTACCGCACGATCTTTCTGGTGGCAGGAGCTGCGATCCTGATCGATGGAGTTCTGATCCTGTTACTTCCGTTCCCGGTAAGAGAAAGAAAGAGCGGAGCAAAACAGGAGAAGAGTAAAGTGAAACTGACAAAAGTTTCTCTGGCAGCTGTACTGATCGGATTTACCAGTTCTTCCACCTTTATGCTGTGGCTGAACTGCAACCAGGAGCTGGGACGTGCATACGGAATGACGGATTCCTCCGCTATCCAGTCTTTCTATGCACTGGGAACAGCGACTGCTGTCCTGGCAACTGCCTTCTTTATTAAAAAAGGCCTGAAAGAGATCGATGTTCTGATCCTGTACCCGGCAATTTCTACCGTGATGCTTGGTCTGTGTTTCCTGATTCAGGCTCCATGGATCTGCCTGGTGGGTGGATTCGTGATCGGTTATGCAGGCGCCGGCGGTGTACTCCAGCTGGCAACCTCCACAACCGCAGCGTTTTTCCCGGAGAATAAGGGGACAGCAACCTCTATGGTCATGATTGCGTCCAGTATTGCAAACTATACGATTATTTCTTTGGCAAGTTATATTACAAAGGTAGGCGGTGCGGCCGCTCCAAGAATGATCCTGCTTCTGAATATGGGAGTTACCATTGTGGGAATCCTTCTTGCCCTGTATGTAAAGAAGAATAAAGAGTAACTGTGAAAATACGGAACAGTTACTACAGAAAATAAGAATTCAAAATGTAAAATGATTTCCGGTCGATCTTCCCAGATGTATACCTGAACGAATATCGACCGGTTTTTTCTGACAGAAATTGTCTGAAAATTAACGAGAATGTGAATTGAGAAATGGAGAATTTTTATGGCACATGCAAAGCGACAAAGAAGGGAAAATGAATTATCCTATATTCCGTTCGGACCGTTTCAGGTTCGACTGCCGTTTATTCATTATAAAATAGAATCTGTAGAATTTATTCAGGGATTGATTCTCGGTGTAACGGCACTGAGCGCGGTTCCTTATCTGGAACAATATCTTGGGCTTCCCTATGAACTGGCATGGAGTTGTGTGATCCTGGAGACGATGCTGTATCTGCTGCACAGTCTGCTGGGAGATCCGGTAGTTCCAGGATGGATCACCCCGACGTTGCCGTTGACAATCGTCTTTCTGGAAGGCTTTCCGATGGGAAAGGAGCGGATCCAGGCGATGATCGCGCTGCAGCTGCTGGTGGGGCTGGTCTTTTTGTTCATGGGTATCACAAAGCTGGCGGATAAGTTCGTCCATGCAGTTCCGGCATCGGTAAAGGGGGGAATCCTTCTTGCAGCTCCGATCACCGTCATGGCGGGGCAGATCGGAGAGGGCGGAAATATGCACAAATATCCGATTGCAATTGTATCCGGTGTGGGACTGTTGCTTCTGATCAGCTTTTCGGATAAATATCAGGAGAAGAGAAAAAATTCAAAATTCCTGGATCTGGTAGCACGTTACGGAAATCTGTGTCCCTATCTGCTGGCAATGATCGTCGGACTGATCGTAGGAGAACTGGATATGCCGGGACTGGAGATCGGAACTTTTATCAAGATTCCGGAATTTTCCAGAATGTTTTCGGAAGTCAGTATCTTCGGTGTGGGAATCCCGCCGGCCTCTATGTTTATCAAAGCACTGCCACTGGCATTGGTGAGCTATGTGATCGCGTTTGGTGATTTTGTTACGACAGAGACACTGGTAACGGAAGCGCGTCAGTCCAGAGATGATGAGTATATCGATTTTAACTCCAGCCGTTCCAATATGGTCAGTGGGTTACGCAATGTGCTGCTGGCAATTTTCGCACCGTTTCCACCGCTTTCCGGCCCGTTATGGGTTGGTATGACCGTATCGGTATCTATTCGCTATCAGGAAGGAAAGAAAGCGATGAAATCCCTTCTGGGTGGTATGTCATCCTTTCGTCTGGCAACATTTCTGAGTGTTATGATCATACCGGTAGTGAGCTTTTTCCGGCCAATCTTTGGTGTGGGATCATCGATCACGTTGCTGTTTCAGGCATTTGTCTGTGCGAGAATTGGTATGGATTACTGTAAAACCGACCGGGATAAGATGATCGGAGGCGTGATGGCTGCGGTTCTGGCCACACAGGGAACTGCCTGGGCCTCTGTCTGGGCACTCGGTGTGGGATTCGGACTGAACCTGCTGCTGTCTAACTGGAAACCGGGGCAGAAAAAAGGAAAATGATAGAAGAATAAAGAAAACATAGAGCAGAAGAGATAAGAGATACGCAAGAAAACGCGAGAATAGAAAACAGAGTATACGAAAAGACCTGCGGTAAGGGGAAGTTACCGCAGGTCTTCTTGTACACTCTGTTTTTTTGCATTACAGACTTTTATGAATGATATCCAGAACCTGTTTCAGTTCATGGACACCGATCTGTCCCGGGGCAGAAGCTTTGGAAGCGGCACCGAAGGTCAGTGCAGAACCAAAGGTCTCACCGGTCAGACGGCTTACCACACCCGTTCCGGCCATAGACATGGTAATGATCGGGCGGTCTGCGTACTGTTCGGACATCTCCAGAGTGGCTTCTAAGAGTGTCAGAACATCTTTTTTACAGGTCGGCATCAGAGCAATCTTCGGAATGTCTGCGCCGAGGGTCTGCATCTTTCTGAGACGACGAACAATCTCGTCTTTCTCAGGGGTTTTTGCAAAGTCATGGTTGGAAGCGATGACTTTTACGCCATTTGCATGGGCATGAGAAATGATGGAGGTTACAATCTCATCCCCGGTAAATGCTTCCACATCCACTAGATCCACATAGCCGATTTCCGCTACGGCTTTGTTTAGCTGTGCATACTGTTCCGGAGAGATTTCTTTTTCTCCGCCTTCCTTGGAGGTTCGGAAAGTGAAGAGTAGCGGAATCTCACCCAGAGCTTCGTTCAGCTGCTTTGCAGTGGTCAGAACTTCCTCGGTATCGAAGACATCATCGTACCAGTCTACACGCCATTCAGCAACATCTACAGGCAGCGCAGAGAAGGTGGATGCTTCTTTGAGGATTTCCTCACGGGTTTTACCAACGATGGGAACACAGATCTTCGGTCTTCCTTCCCCGATGGTAATGTTTCTTACTTTTACAGTATTCATAGTGTTTTCCTCGTTCCTCTCAAAAACGGGTCCATGGAACCGTTTTTGAAAATTAGTCGTATTTGATGTTCAGAACTTCTTTCATATGTTCGATTGGCATCGGTTCGCCGGTCCACAGCTCGAAAGCGGCAGATCCCTGGAACAGCATCATACCAAGACCGTTCATAGTTTTACAGCCCACTTCTTTGGCCATAGAACGCATCTTTGTCTCCAACGGAGAATATGGAACATCGACAACGATCAGTTCCGGACGGAAGTAAGATTTGTCCGGTACTACGGACTGACCTTCCAGTGGTTTCATACCCACACCGGTAGCGTTGACAAACAGGTAGCTGTCATTCATTTCTTCTTTCAGTTTGTCAAGTTCTGCCAGATCGTAGAGTACGGCGTGAGAAGAGGTTCTGGTGTTGATCTTTTCTACGGTAGATACCGCACGATCCCAGAATTCATCTTTGCGGTTGAAGATAACGATCTCTGCAACTCCGTCCAGCGCTGCCTGGATCTCAATAGCTGTAGCAGCACCGCCGGCACCTACGATGGTCATCTTTTTGCCGATGACGTCGATGTTGTTATCCTTCAGAGCCTGCATAAAACCGATACCGTCTGTGATATGACCGGTCAGATGGCCGTTGTCGTTTACGATGGTATTGACAGCACCGCAAAGTTCAGCTGCCGGTGACAGTTCGTCCAGATACTGTCCTACCAGTGTTTTGTTTGGCATGGATACGTTGGATCCTCTCATTTTCAGAGTACGGATAGCTTTTACGGCGTCTTCAATCTCATCAGCGCCAACTTCGAATGCCAGATATGCATAGTCATACCCTAATTTTGCAAATGCTTCGTTCTGCATTGCCGGTGAGCTGGAGTGACGGATCGGGTATGCCATCAGTCCGATAAGTTCTGTGTGTCCTGTAATTCTTTCTGCCATGATTTTTTGTCCTTTCCTGTAATCATGCTGTTCCATCAACAAGAATGATAAATGCCATGATTACGCTTTATTTATTTCAATATCGGCAGAGAAAAATCCGCCGATATATGATATCAATTAATCCAGATAACCTCTCTGGGTCAGATGGTACAGGATGTTTCTTCCTTCCATGGTTCCGTCAATGATACGGCGGGCTCTCTGACTGTCACCGATGTTGATGATTTCCACATCGTCATCTGCGAAAGCTTCCAGAAGCTGCGGATACAGCTGGCCTTTGGCTCTCATTCCCAGACATACGAATCCGTAATCGAAAGGAAGTTCGTATTCTCCTTCGCTTCCTTTTACCAGGAATGAATGCTCTTTTACTTCCAGAAGAGCAGTTTTGGTAAGCTGGTGTACACCGTGAGCTTTCATCTGACATTTCATATCGTTTTTAGTTACCGGATCCAGATCACGGCCGATCTGATCCATCATTTCAACGATAGAGATATCCGCTTTACGTGCTGCAAAGAATTCCACAACATCCAGACCTACGGCACCGCCACCGATAACAGCGACTTTTTTGCCTTCCAGATCCTGCGGGAAGTCGTTAATATGATGGATCATACCTAAGATAGAATAAACATTTCCGCCTTCTTTGTCAATGTTATCCATCAGACCTTTGATCGGAGGAAGCAGCGGGCCGGAGCCGGTAGCATTCACGATCAGATTCGGATGGAACTTGCGGATGTTATCCGGTGTCGCCTGTGTTCCGGTAAAGATATACAGATTATCCAGACCGGCTGCACGATGTTCCAGGTAGTGCGGGAAGTCAGCCAGACGTTTTTTCGCCGGGATCTTGGAAATCTCGGCAGCCAGACCGCCCAGTGTCTCTTTTTCTTCCAGCAGGAAGGTGTTACATCCTACTTCAGCAGCTGTACAGGCAGCTTCCAGACCTGCGGTACCGCCACCAATGACAACTACGTTGCAGTTTTTATTGACTTTCTTTGTTTTATAGGTATCGCCTTCCAGTACGGATGGGTTGACGGTACAGCGGATCGGGCGGTTGAAGCCGATACGGTTCCCGGCACACCCGATGTTACAGGAGATACATTTGCGAATGTCACATTCGTGACCGGAAGCTACTTTGTTTACCCATTCCGGATCAGCAATCAGTCCACGGCCCATACCGATCAGGTCGGCATCACCGTCTGCCAGGATCTTTTCTGCCACTTTCGGATCACGGATATTTCCCATGGAGATACATGGTTTGCCGAATTTTTCTTTGACAGCTCTTGGCATGTAGGAACGCCATCCGTCTTTCATGTAATTGGCATCAATCTGATACTGAATGGATCCGTTCAGGCCACAGGATACATCAAAGATATCCACTTCTTCCTGTACATATTCCAGATATTTCAGAGTATCTTCCAGTGTATTTCCACCTTCTACCATCTCGTCAGCACTCAGACGCAGCATGATCGGGAAGAAAGGTCCTACCTGTTTTCGAACTTCTTCGATGACCATGCGGCAGAAACGGGTTCTGTTTTCTACAGAACCGCCGAATTCATCGGTACGTTTGTTGGTGGTAGGAGAGAGGAACTGGCTGATCAGATAAGAATGACCTGCGTGGATCTCTACAGCGTCAAAGCCTGCAATCTGCGCACGTTTTGCAGCCTGTCCGTATTTTTTTACGATATCAAGAATCTCTTCTTTGGTCAGTGGACGCGGGATATCACCGCCGTCTTTGGTCGGTACATCAGAGGCAGATACCGGCTGCATGTTGATACGGGATGATACCGCGGAAGCACCGGCATGGTTGATCTGAATAGCTACACAGGTACCGTATCTGTGAATATTTTCACAGAACTTAAACAGACGTGGCAGATAGTTGTCATGATCGATACGCAGCTGGGTGGTACCGTTGGAACCCTGCGGAGAGTCCACACTGGCGTTTTCCACGATGATCAGACCGGTACCTCCTTTCGCACGCTGCTCATAATAATTAATATGAAGAAAACTCATTTCACCGTTCTGTTCTCCATAGTTGGTACCCATCGGCATCATGGTGATACGATTTTTAATCGTCATATTCTTCACGGTCAATGGGGTGAAGATATGCTGGTAATTGCTTTTCATAAAGAAACCTCCCTGAGATTTTTGTAAATCATGTTTTTGACAAGTCTCAAGATCCGAAATCAACCTTGTGACTCTGATATCATGTTATGTGTTAATTATATAACAAAATTATAACAAGAACTAATTCGTATTATTTGCGGTATGATAAAAAAATTCTATTGATTGTCAGTTTTCAGAGAGAAAAGTCCGGTTACGGATAGGATTTACAGACAAATAATGATATAATGGCAGAATAAATTGGAAAATAGAAAAAGAAGGGAAAGCGAATGGGGGAAATGTATGGATGAAATGTTACATATCCGGGTAGCAAAAGAAGAGGATGCAGAAGAACTTTTAAAGATATACGCACCGTATGTGGAAAAGACGGCGATCACATTTGAATATGAGGTGCCGTCGAAAGAAGAATTCATCGGAAGGATCCGTCATATTCTTACAAAATACCCGTATCTTGTGCTGGAAGAAAACGGGGAACTGTTGGGGTATGCCTATGCCGGTGCATTTAATGAGCGGTCTGCGTATGACTGGGCGGTAGAGACGACAATCTATATCCGGGAAGACCAGAAAAAGAGAGGGCTTGGTAAGAAAATGTATACGGCACTGGAACAGGTACTGAAAAAACAGAATATCACGAATCTGAATGCCTGTATCGGTGTACCGGAGGCGCCGGATGAGCATCTGGACTGTAACAGTATGGATTTTCATCATCATCTGGGATACCGGCTGGTGGGTGAATTTTATCAGTGCGGGTATAAGTTTGATACTTGGTACAACATGGTGTGGATGGAGAAAATGATCGGCGAACACCAGAAAAAACAGCCGGCGATGATCCCGTTCCCGGAACTTTTAGAGAAAGATCCGACGCCGTGGGAAGGGTAAAATAAACGACACGAAGCGAAATCCTGCAACGCCGGAACAAAAATCGTGTCAGGCAGAAAAATTGCAGAAAACGCGATGGATAAAATGCGAACGAAAAATATGATGTAAGGAGTACTATATTACGTGGAAGGAAATTTAACAAAAGGTCCTATTTTAAAGACGCTGACCAAACTGGCGATACCGATCATGGCGTCTTCCTTTCTGGGAACTTTATACAACATTACCGATATGGCATGGATCGGACTGCTCGGCTCAAAAGCAGTGGCTGGTATCGGTGTCGGAGGCATGTTCACCTGGCTGTCTCAGGGATTTGCATCTATGGCAAGGATGGGCGGACAGGTGCAGGTGGCGCAGTGTGTCGGAAGAGGAGATAAGGAAAAGGCTCATGGGTATGCCCAGGCGGCGGTTCAGCTGGCAACGGTGATGGGGCTGGTGTATGCACTGGTTGTACTTATTTTTACAAAGCAGATGATCGGATTTTTTAAACTGGAGGATCCGGAGGCGTATGCGGCGGCATTTGTCTACACAAAGATTGCCTGCGGACTGATCGTCTTTTCGTTTCTGTCGGTGACACTGACCGGTATCTATACGGCGCAGGGAGATTCGAAAACTCCTTTTTATGCGAATCTGATCGGTCTGGCGACGAATATGATCCTGGATCCGCTTCTGATTCTCGGACCGGGACCGCTTCCGAAACTGGGTGCGGCAGGAGGAGCCATTGCAACGGTAACGGCGCAGTTTATCGTTATGAGTATCATGATTCTTGGAATCGTGAAACAGAAGAAAGAAAATGTATTAAAAGGTATTACCCTGTTCGCAAAAATTTCGGCAGAATATCTGAACGGGATCTGCAAAATCGGAATTCCTACTGCGATACAGGGAATGGCATACTGCGTGATATCGATGGTAATCACCCGCATGGTATCTGCCTTTGGTGCAGAAGCCATCGCCACACAGCGTGTGGGAGGACAGATTGAATCCATATCCTGGAATACGGCAGATGGATTCGCCACCGCGTTAAATGCATTTATCGCGCAGAACTATGGTGCGGGAGAGATGGGGCGTGTAAAGAAAGGATATCGGGCATCTCAGTGGACAGTCGGAATCTGGGGGATTTTTATTACGCTGTTGTTTGTGTGTGTTCCGCGTCCGATCGCAAATATTTTCTTCCATGAGCCGAAAGCGATTGCCACAGCGGTTGATTATCTGATCATCGTTGGATTCAGCGAAGCCTTTTTATGTATCGAGACAACGACAGTAGGAGCGCTTTCCGGACTGGGAAGGACACATCTATGCAGTGTGATCAGCATAATCTTTACCAGTGCCCGGATACCGCTGGCGATCATTCTTGGAGGGACTTCGCTGGGACTGAACGGTATCTGGTGGGCACTGTCATCGACTTCCATTGTTAAAGGTGTGCTGTTTGTGATTGTGTTCCAATGGGTAACCCGCACAAAAAAACAGGTGGCTGCCTGACGGAAAAACAGATACAGAATGTCAGAACGGAATCGGCAGAGACTTGGGGTCTTCGGTATTCCGGTAGGCAGAAGGGGTACAGCCCTTGCAACGTCTGAACTGACGGATAAAATAACTCATATTTTCGAAACCGGCGTTTAATGCAATCTCAGTGATGGGAAGCCGGGTGGAGAGCAGCTGGGAGGCCGCCTGGTTGACCCGGTATTCATTCAGGTAGGAAAACGGTGTTTTTCCTGCCTTTTCTTTAAAAAAACGGCAGAAATAATTCCGGTTCATATGAATTGTGCCGGCAAGGTCTTCCAGAGATATTTTTTCTCCGTAGTGAGATTCAATATAAGAAAATACAGCTTTTAACGGATTCACATCACCGGAAGTTTCTCCTGCCTGTGTACCGGGGATAAAGGACTGGCTGGCAAACAGCAGTTCCAGAATCTGCAACAGCGTGATCTTGATCGAGAGAGCGGCAGTCAGCGAGGTATCGCAGTTTCGGTACTCGTCGGCTGCTTTTTTTATGAGTGCAGCAATCTGAGCAGTGAGTTCCGGAGCAAGTGCTTCACTATCGGGAAACAGATATTTTCCGGTGCAAAGAGGTACCAGATAAGAGGTCTGGCAGGAATCTGTCTGAAGAAAATTCAGCATATCCAACCGGAAAACCAGCGCATAATGGTGGGAAAACGGACTGTTTCCAAACAGTCCGTGCAGTGTGCCGGGATTAATAAAATAAATATGTCCTTCCTGGAGCAACCGGGTACGGTTCTGGGTACGAAGTACAAGACTTCCTTTGGTAACATATATAAATTCCACTTCCTCATGCCAGTGATAAGGCACAAAGTATTGCCCGTAAGGATCTTCCTGAGAGTATGCCTGAAACGGAAGACCGAGAGAACCATGAGAGTGACTTTCGTGATAAGATAAGCTATTCATGTAAATACAGTCCTTTAATTAAAATTTAATCGAGTAATTATCTCAAAATGCTATGTTTATATTCTAAAGATATCACATGATTTTCAAAAAAGAAAGAGATGACGCATGGATCGCAGGGATATCGTGGATTATTCGTTACTGTTCATTGGTAATATCCCACGAAGCGTGTTACCGGGATCGGAGTGAACAGTAACGATTGCTCTGTTTTGTGTATTTCTTATGAAAAAGGGAAGAAACATACAGAAAGATATTACATAGGTGTCAAAAACAGAGCAACAGAAAGTGAATATAGTATAAAAAAATAGTAATATATTACAAGAAATGTGAAATGAAATATAGTATCCTGAATATATATGAAAACGAGTCTGAAAATACAGAAAATTTTCGGAAGAAAGAAAAGAGGACAAACATATGAGCAAAGCATGGTGGAAAAGTAGTGTTATTTATCAGATTTATCCAAGAAGTTTTGCAGATAGCAACGGAGACGGTATCGGTGATCTGAATGGTATTACCGCACATCTGGATTATCTGAAAGAACTGGGAGTTGATGTGATCTGGCTGTCACCAATCTATAAATCCCCGAACGATGACAATGGATATGATATCTCCGATTATCAGGATATCATGACCGATTTCGGAACAATGGAAGATTTTGACCGGATGATCGCTGAGATGCACAAACGAGGCATCAAACTGGTGATGGACCTGGTAGTAAACCACAGCTCCGATGAGCACAGATGGTTCCTGGAAAGCAAAAAATCAAAAGACAATCCGTATCGTGATTATTATATCTGGAAAGATCCGAAAGACGGCAAAGAGCCAAATAACTGGGGAGCATGCTTCGGAGGTTCTGTCTGGGAATTTGACGAAGAAACAGGGATGTATTATCTGCATTGCTTCTCCAAAAAACAGCCGGATCTGAACTGGGAGAACCCGGTAGTACGTGACGAAGTATTTAACATGATGACCTGGTGGTGTGAAAAAGGTGTAGATGGTTTCCGTATGGACGTTATCAGCATGATCTCCAAAGATCCTGCATATCCGGACGGAGAAATCCGTGATGGACTGCACGGCGATATGTCACCATATGTATGCAACGGACCTCATGTACACGAATATCTGCAGGAAATGAACCAGCGTGTACTTTCCAAATTTGATCTGATCACCGTCGGTGAAACACCAGGTGTTACCACAGAGGAAGCAAAGAAATATGCAAATCTGGATGGAAGCGAACTGAACATGGTATTCCAGTTCGAACACATGGGAACAACAGACGGAAAATACGGCAAATGGACCACTAAGAAACCGGAAATGAAAAAAGTCCGCGCGGTCATGAACAAATGGCAGAATGACCTGGAAGGAAAAGCATGGAACAGTCTGTACTGGGATAACCACGATCAGCCGCGTGCCGTATCCAGATTCGGTGATGACAGCCCGATGTACCGTGAGGTATCCGCAAAGATGATCGCAACCTGCCTGCATATGCTGAAAGGTTCTCCATATATCTATCAGGGCGAAGAAATTGGTATGACTAATGCATATTTCAAATCCATTGATGATTACAAAGATATCGAAGCCATCAACGCATACAAAGAGTATACCGAGAGCGGTCTGATGACAGAAGAAGAGATGCTGAACTGTCTGAAGATGGTCAGCCGTGACAATGCAAGAACTCCGATGCAGTGGGATGACAGCGCAAATGCCGGATTTACCACAGGAACGCCATGGATCAGTGTGAACAAAAACTATACACAGATCAACGCAAAGGCTGCCCTGGAAGACAAAGACAGTGTATTCTACTACTATCAGAAACTGATCCGGCTGCGTCATGAGAATGAGATTATCGTAGAAGGTGTATTCCACGGACTGCTGGAAGACAACGATGATATCTATGCATACGAGAGAACACTGGGCGATGAGAAACTGGTGGTAGCTTGTAACTTTACAAACAAAGAAGTACCTTGCGATCTGTTCGAAGGAAAAGAAGGCGAAGAACTGATCACCAACTACAAAAACCATGTAACAGGTGTTCTGCAGCCATATGAAACAAGAGTAATTCTCTACAAATAATAATAAAAAACAAGAAAATATACCGCTGATCCGAAAAGAATATGTATAATAATTTCGAAAAAGCGAAAAATCAGGAATGGGGTGTCGAGCGAAACTGTCGTTCGACACCCCATTTTTGACAAAATAAGCACTTCCTGTTCCATATAATAATACTTGTTTTCCAGTAAGTATTCCAGATGGAACAGGGGGTGCTTTTTGTCTTATACAATCTATCCGGATGAACTGTTTGTTACCAATCTGGTGATGGATTATTATTTACTCCGACTGGTAAAAAAACTGTGTGGAGGAAGGGCAGGAGTATTGGCTTCTCTTGGAGGAGCTGCTTTTGGAGCTTTGAGTTATTGTATGCTGATTCTTTTCCCCGTCAGCTTTCCGGTGAATACATTACTGGCATATGTGGCAATCAACACAATCATGGTGAGGTTTGGATGTGGACTGCGGACACCCGGAAGGCTCTGCGGTGGAATCGCCGGTCTGTACATAGCAGGATTCCTCATGGGAGGTATGCTGGAAGTCCTGAAACGATTCCTGGGATTTGCCGGGACAAAAGACGTATTGCTGGCGGGAACCGTCTGTTACCTTGTGTATGCTGCTGTTCTTCCGCGATATCGGGAATGGAGAAAAAAAAGCAGGATCCGCTGCCGGGTAAGACTGCAGATGGAAGGGCAGATTACAGAGGTAAATGCCTTTTTTGATACAGGGAACAGCCTGTATGATCCGATCGCGCAAAAACCGGTAAGCATCATTCAAAAAGGAACTCTGGAAAAGCTTTGTGATGCAGATACAATGGAAAAATTACAGGAATTTCAGAGGGGAAAGGCAGAAAAAGAACCGGCTTTGTCGTTTCGGCGTATGCATCCACATTTTCTGGCTTATTCCAGTCTTGGCTGTTCTTGCGGGCTGCTGGTAGCAGTCACGCTGGATGCCATGTACCTGGAAAATGAAAACGTACAGAAAGTGATCCACGCTCCGGTGGTCGCTTTTTCGGGGGAAGACAGTTCTGCTTTTGGGGACTGTCAGATGATCTTACATCCAAATCTGATAGACAGTTAGGAGGAAATTCTATGATGCAGGCAGTATTACCCAGTCATTTTCGTATGCGTATGTTACCGGGTTTTTCCCGCATGCTGTGGAGAAAACCCGGAGAGGTGTATTATATCGGTGGAGCAGACGTACTGCCCAATCCGTTATCTCCTCAGCAGGAATCCGCAGTGATAGAGAGTCTGACAAAAGAGGACAGCCAGCAGGCGAGGGCAAGTCTGATCGAACACAATCTGCGCCTTGTGGTATACATTGCACAGAAGTTTGATAACACCGGTGTTGGAATGGAAGATCTGATATCTATTGGAACGATTGGACTGATCAAGGCAATCAACACCTTCAATCCGGAAAAGAAGATTAAACTTGCAACGTATGCGTCCCGCTGTATCGAAAACGAAATCCTGATGTATCTGAGAAGAAACAGCAGAACCCGCATGGAAGTCTCCATCGATGAACCGTTGAATGTGGACTGGGACGGGAATGAGCTGCTGCTTTCTGATATCCTCGGAACAGACGAAGATGTGATCTACAGGGATCTGGAGCACGAGGTGGAGTGTAAGCTTCTGGTAAAAGCTATTAACAAGCTAAATGCCAGAGAAAAGATGATCATCTGTCTTCGCTTCGGGCTGAATCAGCCGGATGGGAAAGAAAAAACGCAAAAAGAAGTGGCAGATCTTCTCGGAATATCTCAATCCTACATCTCCAGACTGGAAAAAAGGATCATGGTGCGGTTAAAAAAAGAAATTGTCCGCTATGAATAAACAGTTAAACGTAACTGTTCAGTACCTTCACAGTTACGAGCCAAAATGCATAAAAATCACCTTCGGTGATGGCATTTTGGCTTGTATGTCTCGGGATTTTGACATATTCATGTCAAAACACCTCGCGGGACAGTGGATACTGAATAGTTACAGTTAAACTATGTTTATTGCTTGAAAGAAATGTCTGAAAACAGTATAATATAGAAAAACAAAAGCGAAAGTGAGGAGTTGCACCATGCATTGTGTGAAAAAAGTAACGGATGATTTATACTGGATCGGCGGTAGTGACCGCAGACTGGCTTTATTTGAAAATGTATACCCGATTCCAAGAGGAGTTTCTTATAACTCTTATGTCCTGCTGGACGAAAAAACGGTTCTGTTAGATACCGTGGACGCATCCATCAGCGGATTGTTTTTTGAAAATCTGGAATATGTACTGAACGGAAGGACACTGGATTACCTGATTGTCAACCATATGGAACCGGATCACTGCGCGGTCATCGGAGATGTGGTGAGAAGATACCCGGATGTAAAACTGGTATGTAATGCGAAAACAGTTCCTATGTTAAAACAGTTCTTTAATTTCCCGGTGGAAGACCGTACTGTGATTGTAAAAGAAATGGACACCCTGTGTACCGGAAAACATACCTTTGCCTTCGTGATGGCACCGATGGTGCACTGGCCGGAAGCTATGGTTTCCTATGATACTGTTGATAAGATCCTGTTTTCCGCAGATGGATTCGGAACGTTCGGAGCAATCAATGGAAACCTGTTTGCGGATGAAGTGAATTTTGAAAGAGACTGGCTGGATGATGCCAGAAGATATTTTATTAATATCGTAGGAAAATATGGCGTTCAGGTACAGAATCTTCTGAAAAAAGCAGCTACCCTGGAGATTAAAATGATCTGTCCTCTCCACGGACCGGTCTGGAGAGAGAATCTCGGATGGTTTATTGAAAAATACGATACCTGGAGCAGCTACAAACCGGAGGATCAGGCAGTTATGATCGCCTATGCATCTATCTATGGCAATACGGAAAATGCCGCTGAGATCCTGGCATCAAAACTGGCAGATAAAGGTGTAAAGAATATCGCCATGTACGATGTATCTGTGACAGATCCTTCGGTGATCGTATCCGAATCTTTCCGCTGCAGCCATCTGGTATTTGCCGCACCGAGCTATAACGGCGGTATCTTTACCAAGATGGAGACTGTACTGTCTGAATTGAAAGCACACAGTTTGCAGAACCGTACTGTAGCCATCATGGAAAACGGGACCTGGGCACCGGTTGCCGGAAGACAGATGCGGGAAATCTTTGCCGGTATGAAAAATATTGAACTCTTAGAGGAAGGTGTAACGATCCGTTCTGCGGTAAAAGAAGCACAGGAAGCATCTCTGGAAGCACTGGCTGAAAAAATCGCTTCTTCCTTACAATAAAAGGCAGGACAAAAAAGTCAAAATAATACACTTTTTTGTCAGTTTAATAGAGGAATTCTCCAAATTTTTATAGTATATTTATTTTAAACTATAATTATTCAGTATTCTCACAGTTACAAAATAAAAAATTAAAGGAGGTTTTTACAAACATGGGAATGGAAGAGTATAAGCTGGAAGCACATCCGGTAAGCAAAAAAGAAGCGATTATTCAGGGAGACTGTTATCGAATCACGATGCTGACATCTGCACTGGTACGTCTGGAATACAACAGCGAAGGTGTATTCGAGGACCGTGCAACACAGTCCGTACTGAACCGTGATTTCCCGGTACCGGAATTCAAGGTCGTTGAGGATGAAGAAGAGCTGGTTATTTATACAGATTCTCTGGAGATTCATTACAACAGAAAACCATTTGCAGCAAACGGTTTGTCTATCAAAGTCGTAGGCGGCGGTAGCGGCTGGGGAAGAAACTGGAATTACGGAGATGAACCGAGTGATCTTCTTGGAACAGCCCGTACACTGGACGGATGCGACGGTGCTATGAAACTGAGTGATGATGCTTATTTGAAGGGTGACACACCGATGAACGAAAAATACAGCGGTAAAGTCAAAATGGAGCATGGTATCATCTCAAGAAAAGGCTTTGCTGTTGTGGATGACAGTCATTCGATGGCACTGACAGAAGACGGATGGGTAAGTCCGAGACAGGGAGATGGCGAGGATCTGTATTTCTTCGGATATGGACATCGTTATCTGGAAAGTCTGAAAGATTTCTATTATCTGTGTGGAAAACAGCCGCTGCTGCCAAGATATGCATTTGGTAACTGGTGGAGCCGTTATCATCGTTACACAGAGGAGGAATATAAAGAACTGGTAGAACGTTTTGAAGACGAAAAACTGCCGTTCTCTGTAGCTGTTGTTGATATGGACTGGCATATTGTTGATGATGTAGATCCGAAATACGGAAGCGGCTGGACAGGATATACCTGGAACAAAAACTTCTTCCCGGATCCAAAAGGATTTATGTCCTGGCTGCATGAGCACAATATGAAGATTACACTGAATGTGCATCCGGCTGACGGAATCCGTGCATATGAGGAACTGTATCCGCGCGTGGCAGAAAAGATGGGAATCGATCCTGAAAGTGAGATTGCAGTACAGTTTGATCCTGCAGATCCACATTTCATGGAAGTGTACCTGAAAGATCTGCATCATCCGCTGGAAGAAGAAGGCGTGGATTTCTGGTGGCTTGACTGGCAGCAGGGAACTGTTACCAAAGTGCCGGGACTGGATCCGCTGTGGATGCTGAACCATTATCATTATCTGGACAGCAGCTGGAAGGGTAATCGTCCTCTGACCTTCTCCAGATATGCAGGTGTGGGAAGTCACAGATATCCGGTAGGATTCTCAGGTGACAGTGTAATTTCATGGGAAAGCTTACAGTTCCAGCCATATTTTACCAATACAGCAAGCAACGTTGGATATGGATGGTGGAGCCATGATATCGGTGGCCATATGATGGGTATCCGTGACGATGAACTGATGGCAAGATGGGTAGAATACGGAGTATTCTCTCCGATTAACCGTCTGCACAGCACCGATAATCCGTTCAACGGAAAAGAACCATGGAAATTTGACAAGATCACACAGGGTGTTATGGAAGATTACCTGCGTCTGCGTCATGGAATGGTTCCATATCTGTACACCATGAACCACAGAGCAAATTACGATGATCTGCCGCTGATCCAGCCAATGTATTATCTGGAGCCGGATCGTGAAGAAGCTTATCAGGTACCGAATGAATATTACTTTGGTTCTGAACTGCTGGTGTCCCCGATCACAGAGAAACAGGATCCGGAAGTTCGTGCAGCAAAAGTAACAACCTGGCTGCCGGAAGGAATGTGGGTTGATTTCTTCACGGGTATGGTATACCAGGGTGGCCGTATGATCGATCTGTGGAGAGGTGTAGAAGATATGCCTGTTCTGATGAAAGCAGGAGCTATCGTTCCGATGAAAGATATGGCTGATTATGACAGCAGCACCGATAACCCGAAAGCTATGGAAGTTCGTGTATTCCCGGCAGAAGACGGAACCTTCACTCTGTGGGAAGACCAGGGAGATACACCTGTAGATAAAGAAGAAAACTGGGTAGCTACACAGCTGACATTTACCGGCGGAGAAGAAGATACTTTCACCATCGGCAAAGCACTGGGCAATGTATCTGTGATTCCGGAAAGCAGAAGCTGGAAGGTAGTATTCATGGGTGTGGAAAAAGCATGCTGCAAAGTAACTGCAGACGGCGAAGAAGTAGCTGTAAAAGTTTCCTATGATAAAGCAATTGCAGCACTGACCGTAGAAGTACCGGAAACAGCAGTAGGAAAAGAAATCGTGATCACATTTGCAGACGGTATATCTCTTGCAGAAAACGATCTGGCCGGACGCTGCTATGCAATGCTTGATAAAGCTCAGATTCCGTACAACCTGAAATCTGATATTCAGGCAATCGTAGAAAAGATGGGCAAAGACGGTGTTGCAACACTGGCAACCATGAACCTGAGCCCGGCACTGATGGGTGCAGTTCTGGAACTGCTGACAGCATAAGAGTGTGTGACAGATAAATTACATAGGTAAATACAAAAGCCCCTGTCCGGACAATACTATAAAGATTGTCCGGACAGGGGCTTTGTTATCTTTCAGGAAATTGCAGATCCTGGGATTCTGTATCGTGAGAATGATGTATCTGAAAAAGTGTGTGGATCATCCCCGGACGATTCGGATCAGATTTTTGTCGAGCATTAGCGTCCGGTTCCACGGATTAATGATCACGCCGTCTATTTCTTCTACTGAAAGAGCAGAAGTAAACAGTTTTTCGATATCGGTGAGGAAAGTGGACATTACGCTGCCACCGCCTTTGATTTCTTCATCAAAACTGGTAAAGGCTGCCCACCATTTTTTACCGTCATCGGTCTGGATCGCCTGAAGGCGCATCTGGTTGTCGCCAACCGGTGGTTCGACTGCAACGATCAGCTGTCCGTGAGCAAACATCCGTCTGCGGAGTACGGTGAGCGCGTGGGCAAGCATTTCCTGGAACGGCTGCTGCTGCAATGCCAGGATTGCCTGCTCGATCTGTTCGTTACCCTGTAAACCTTCGTCTGTATGTGAAGTTTTGTTATCTGTCATAGTGGATTCCTCATCTTTCTGAAACATAGTAAAAACAGTATAGCACAAAAAGTTACGGTTCGAAAAGATGGAAATATGAAGAACTGTCAAGGAGTAAAACTTTTTTTATTTTTGTCGGAAATGAATAGACGGTTTGTCAGTTGAGAATCATTTTAGTTGTAAAAACAAATACAATTAGGAGGATTCTTATTATGGCATTGAACAAGGTAGAAATCTGCGGCGTGAATACATCCAGGCTTCCGGTACTGACCAATGAGGAAAAAGAATTGCTCTTTGAAAAGATAAAAAAAGGGGACAAAGAGGCAAGAGAGTTGTACATCAAAGGAAATCTCAGACTGGTTTTAAGTGTGATCAAGAGATTTTCAGGAAGCAATGAAAATGCGGATGATCTGTTTCAGATCGGCTGTATCGGACTGATGAAGGCAATCGATAACTTTGATACGACCTTACAGGTGAAGTTTTCCACGTATGCGGTACCTATGATTATTGGTGAGATCCGGAGATACCTGCGGGACAATAGTACGATCCGGGTCAGTCGTTCACTGCGGGATACGGCTTACAAAGCCATCTATGCCCGGGAAAATTATCTGAAAAACAATCTCCGGGAACCAACGATTATGGAGATTGCGTCGGAAATTGGGATGGAAAAAGAGGAGATCGTTTACGCCCTGGATGCGATCCAAAGTCCGATGAGCCTGTACGAACCGGTGTATACTGAAGGTGGAGATACCCTGTATGTGATGGATCAGGTGAGCGATAAGAAAAATAAAGAAGAAAACTGGGTAGAAAATCTGGCATTGCAGGATGCGATGAATCGATTAAATGACAGGGAACGTCATATTGTAAACCTGCGGTTTTACGAGGGCAAGACACAGATGGAAGTAGCCCAGGAGATCGGCATTTCCCAGGCACAGGTCAGCCGTCTGGAGAAAAATGCCCTGCGGGTGATGAGAAATTATCTACGGTAGGGAATAGCGGCTTTTCTTTTTTAAGGGAGTTTGGTAAACTTAAGGAAAGCTGGTTTTGGAGGTTGATTACAATGGGAAGGGCAGCAGGAGTGAACTGGAAGAAAAGTTTGAAAAGCTGTCGTTCTGTTGGTAAAAATGGAAAAAGAATTGATACAGAAATTTTACAAATATAATCTGGAGAAGAAACAAAGTGAAAAGGTCGAGTCGCATCTGTTATTTTCGACTCTTACGAAAGATAGACATTGTTTTTCTTTTGTAGGGGCAGGCGGGAAAAGTTCGCTGATCGAAGTTATGGCAGCCTGGGGAACCAAGCAGGGGAAAAAGGTACTGGTAACGACGACCACGCATATTTTCCGACCGGAGCCGGAAAAACTGGCACGGACACCGGAAGATCTGGAACGTATCTGGGGCGCGGGAGACTGGGCGGTGATCGGAGAGGTGGAAGTGAAGCAGCCACAGAAACTAAAAATGCCGGATCCCGACTGGATGAGACAGGCGATGGCACTTGCGGATCTCGTCCTGATCGAAGCAGACGGATCAAAACGACTGCCCTGTAAAGTACCCGCCACGCACGAACCGGTCATTTTGCCGGAGACAGAGGTTGTGATTGCAGTTCTGGGACTTTCGGCGTTGGAGCAACCGTTAAAGGAATGTTGTTTTCGGCTGGAAGAGGCGGAAAAGCTGTTGGAGGCGGATGCGGATCATCTGCTGAGCTGTGAGGATATGGCGAAGATTCTGGCATCTGAGGAAGGGCTTCGGAAAGATGTCGGAGGGAGAAAATATGTGGCTGTGTTGAATCAGTGCGACGATGATACGCGGAGAGAGGGAGGAGAACGGATCGGAGAAATGTTGCGTGGATGGAGCGTGGAGAATGTGGTTTTGACAAAATTACGTAACTGTCGAGCGGGGGGAGCAACTGTAAAGTTCTAAGGCGGCAGTATAGTATAGATTTGAAAATTACAATTGATTCAAATTATGCTGAAAATGAAAGCATGTTACTTGTTACTTAGCAGGTATTACTGATTCTTTATTATGAGAAAGACTGTTTGAGACAGTAGAAAATTCAGAAATTAATTATTAAAATTAAAGATATAATAGAAGCCCTGAAAAGCAGATGTCAGGAACTTCACTTCATACAGAAGACGTCTGATTATTAGAATTGACAGGGGTAAACAAAGGAGAATAACATGAGTGGATTTACACATTTTGATGAAAAAGGAAATGCCGTGATGGTGGATGTGCATGAAAAGGCAGACACTTACCGGGTAGCGGTGGCGCAGGGGACGATTACGGTCAACGAGGAGGTTTTTCAGGCAATCACAAATCACACGGCAAAAAAGGGGGATGTTCTCGGTATCGCGAGAATCGCCGGAATCATGGGGGCGAAAAAGAACGCGGAGTTGATTCCGTTGTGCCATATTATTGCACTGACAGACTGTGAGATTGAATTTGTACTCGATGAGAAAACCCGTCAGATCACGGCAACCTGCCGGACATCCTGTGTGGGAAAAACCGGTGTGGAGATGGAAGCTATGACGGGAGTCAGCGTGGCTCTTCTGACGATCTACGATATGTGTAAGGCGATGGATCGCGGCATGGTGATTTCCGAGATTCATCTGGTGGAAAAGATGGGCGGAAAGAGCGGACATTACAGAAACGAAAATGGATAACATATAAGAAAAAATGAAAAAGATTACGTTACGTCAGAAAAAAATAAATGAACAGAACACATGAAAAAAAGGGAAAGGGAATAGTAACAGGTGAACAGAATGGAAAAACGAAAATATAAAGTGGGAATTGTTACGCTGAGCGATAAAGGCTCCCGTGGAGAACGGGAAGATGTAAGTGGTCCGAAGATTCAGGAATTGCTTCCGGACGATCAGTATGAAGTAGTATCTTATCGGATTCTTCCGGACGAGCAGGCAGCTATTGAAAAAGAACTTTGCAGACTGGCAGATGAGGAGCATTGTGCGTTGGTTCTGACAACCGGTGGTACGGGATTTTCCGTGCGGGATGTGACGCCGGAAGCTACGCTCGCTGTAGCTGACCGGGTAGCACCGGGGATTGCAGAGGCGATTCGGGCATACAGCCTGACGATCACACCGAGAGCAATGTTAAGCCGCGCAGCCAGTGCGATCCGCAAACAGACCCTGATCGTCAATCTTCCGGGAAGCCCGAAGGCAGTAGAGGAGAGTCTTACTTACATACTGAGTTCACTAGGACACGGGCTGGATATTCTTCTGGGAGAAGATGGGGAATGTGCACGGAAGTAGGAGAAAAAATGAGCGAAAAAGAAATTGTATTCTGCAAAAGCGGTGGTTGTACCGCAAAACTGGGAGCCGGAGTGCTGGAACACATCCTGGAACGGCTTCCGAAGGGAAAAAAAGATGAAAATTTGCTGGTAGGATATGACAGCAAGGATGATGCAGCAGTATATCGCCTGAATGAGCACCAGGCAGTGGTACAGACATTGGATTTTTTTCCACCGATGGTAGAGGATCCGTATATATTTGGAAAAATAGCGGCGACGAATGCCCTGAGCGACATCTATGCCATGGGAGGAGAAGTAAAGACAGCACTGAATATTGTTTGTTTTCCGGAATCCATGGATCTGAATATCCTCGGAAAGATCTTACAGGGTGGAGCTGAAAAAGTACAGGAAGCGGGTGGAAGCCTTGCAGGCGGTCATTCGATCGCAGACAGTGATGTCAAATACGGTCTGTCCGTGACCGGTGTGGTAGATCCGGAAAAAATATGGGAAAACAACGGCGCAAAACCGGGCGATTGCCTGATTCTGACTAAACGACTGGGCGTAGGCATCCTCTGCGCCGCAAACCGTGTCAACCAGGCACCAAAAGGAGCGATGGAGCAGGTGATTGCTTCCATGACAACACTGAACCGCAAAGCGTCTGAGATCGGACGAAAATACCCGATACACGCCTGCACCGATGTCACCGGATTTGGATTCCTTGGGCATCTGCACGAAATGATGGACGGCAGACATTCCTGCAAAATCTACGCAGACCAGCTACCGGTATTTGACGGAGCGGAATCATGCGCAGAAGAATTCCTCCTGACCGCAGCAGGACAGAAAAACAGGAATCATCTGGAGCAGTATGTGCGGTTTGAGAATGTATCGTTCGGGATGGAAGAAGTATTGTACGATCCGCAAACTTCCGGCGGACTGCTGTTTGCAGTGCCGGGAGAGGTGGCAGAAGAACTGCGCAAAGAACTGCGGGAGGCCGGACTTCCGGCGGAGATTGTCGGGAAAGTGATGGCGAGAGAAGACATAGAGATTCAGGTGGCAGGGCGAAAATAGAGACTTGAATGATCCGGCATACAAAACGTATCTGTCATTCTTTTTTCGCCCAGAAAGAACTGAGTACCTGGAGCGTGTCTGAAAAATCATTTCTGAAATCTGCAAGCCCCACTTTGCGGTATATTTTACCTCATTCGGTTGCCGTAGCCCGTTACGCCGCCCTTATTCGGATAAAATCTCCCACAAACTGGGACTCGCAGCTCACGAAAAGCCTTTTTCAGACACGCTCTAATTCACACATCAGAGTTTCTATGTTTGATGATAGAATAGAAATCTTGCTGTTCATTTTACTACGAACAGCTTATTGGGCAGCATTTAATTTGCCGGACGTGGAGTTCATAGTCATTGGGAGATCATTGACAAGGATACCCGTCCGTTATAAATTAATAGATAGCTAATAGTATCTATCATCAATATGAAAAAATACACAGGAGGAACCGAAAATGAAAAAAACAGTAAATGCACTCGGAGATATCTGCCCGATCCCGTTAGTGAAAGCAAAGGAAGCCATCAAAGAACTGCAGGGTGCCGGAACGGTGGAGGTGCTGGTAGATAATGAGATTGCTGTGCAGAACCTGACCAAGATGGCAAACCAGAAAGGTTATGGATGTAGTTCACGGAAAGTGAAAGAACAGGAATACCAGGTGACGCTGATGGTTGGCGAGGCAGAGGTAACGCAGGAGACATCAGTGGAAGAAGCAGATTATGTAGTATGTGCACCGGCGAAGAAGAATCGGCTGGTGGTGATTTCTTCGAAAACGATGGGTGAGGGAAATGACGAACTGGGTGCTACGTTGTTGAAGGGATTTATTTACGCGCTGACACAGCAGGACGAGCTGCCGGATCAGATGCTCTTTTATAATGGGGGAGCATTCCTGACCTGTGAAGGTTCTCAGTCTTTGGAAGATCTGAAAATGCTGGAAGAACAGGGCGTGGAGATTCGTACCTGTGGTACCTGTCTGAACTTTTATGGAATATCCGATAAATTACAGGTGGGAGAAGTTACCAATATGTATGATATCGCAGAGCGGATGACAAAAGCCGACCAGATCATCAAGCCATGATATATCTGGATAACGCGGCAACATCGCTGCAAAAGCCGAAAGAGGTGGAAGAAGCTGTGATTCGTGCCTTTCATACCATGGGGAATCCCGGACGGGGCGCACATGAGGCCACGTTGCAGGCGGGACGGTGTGTCTATCAGGTAAGAGAGCAGCTGGCAGAACTTTTTCATGCAGAAAAAGGAGAGCGGATCGCATTTACCTCGAACGCTACAGAGGCACTGAACACTGCGATTTTGGGGCTGTTCCATAAGGGGGATCATGTGATCACCACAGTCTGCGAACATAATTCGGTTCTTCGGCCTCTTTACCGGTTGCAGGAGGAAGGTGTGGAAGTCAGTTTTCTTTCCGCAGATGAAAATGGTGTGTTGGAGTATGAAAAACTTCCGGAGCTTGTCAGGGAGAATACAAAAGGTATCGTAATTACACATGCTTCCAATCTGACCGGAAATATTACCGACCTGGAAAGGATCCGGGAAGTAACAGAGAGCAGAGATTTGCTTTTGGTGGTAGACGGGTCGCAGACGGCGGGAATTTTACCGGTGGATGTACAGAAACAGGGAATAGATATCTTTTGCTTTACCGGGCATAAGGGACTTTTGGGACCCCAGGGAACCGGTGGACTTTATGTGCGTCCGGGAGTGGAGATTTGTCCGTTGAAGGTAGGAGGAAGCGGTATCCACAGCTTTGACCGGGAACATCCGAAAGCGATGCCGGAGCATCTGGAAGCCGGAACTATGAATGTCCATGGAATCGCTGGACTTGGTGGTGCGCTGGATTATCTGAAGAAAAAAGGAACAAAGGAGATTTTGCAGCGGGAGCGGCAATTGTTAAGACGGCTGGAAGAACAGATCAGGGAGATTCCCGGGATTCGTCTTTATGGTGATCCGGACGGAAACCGGCGTGTGGGAATTCTTTCTTTTAATATAGGAGAAGAAGATTCTGCGTATGTTGCGGACTGGTTGTATGAGGAACATGGAATTGCTGTCCGGGCGGGGGCGCATTGCGCTCCGCTGATGCACCAGACGCTGGGAACAAAAGAACAGGGGGCTGTGAGAATCTCTGTGTCACACTGGAATACGGAGAAAGAAGTGGATCGAACGGCAGAGGCTTTGTGGGAGTTGTCAGGAATATGAGAATGAAAAAGAAAACATGGATTTTGACTTTCGAGAGTACGACGCAGGCGATGGCAGCAGAAAAATATGCCATGGAACAGAACCTGCCTGGACGTCTGATCCCGATTCCAAGGGAAATTACAGCAGGTTGTGGCCTTTCCTGGAAGGCAGTGCCGGAAGCAAGAGACGAGATTCTTACGGCACTGGAGAAAGCGGGCTGTCACTGGGAAGGGGAGTATATACTGGAATTGTAGAAAAACCTGAACGGCAGCTGTTTGGTTCCTTCAACTTGCAGGACAGTGACTGCTGAACAGCTGGTATAAATTTAATAATTCAGGAAAATACAGGAATGTATGGTGGACAAGGAGAAAAATGGAAGAAAATAAGCTGCATTATCATATGAAGGTGCGGGTGTTTCGAAAAGAAGGAGCTTTTGGTCCGGGAGTGGCGGAGTTGATGCACCATGTGGAAGAGACAGGGTCGCTCTCCGAGGCCTGTCGGTGCATGGGGATGGCGTATTCCAAGGGATGGCGTATTATGAAGCACGCGGAAGAAGATCTGGGGTTTCCTCTGATGGAAGGAAGCCGGGGCGGAAGCAGAGGCGGCAGGACCATGCTTACCGAGAAAGGAAAGGATTTTCTGCATCGATATGAAATGTTTATGGCGGAACTGAATCGGAGCGCCGGGGAATCTTTTATGAGATGGTTTGAAGCATAGACAGAGAAAGCATGCGCCGGAATATATATGGGATACTATGCGAAACGTGTTACCGGGAACGAAGTGCCCAGTAACTCATATGGGAAAAAGAGAGTCAAAAAAAGCGTACAGAATTGACAAATAAATATAAGTATTGTAAAGTTATATGTATGCAAGCGTTATTCTCAAATGAGAATAACGGAAGAGAAAGGAATTACAGATGAAAAAGAGTGATCTGATCATTGTCCGGGGAGCGGGGGATCTGGCGACCGGGACGATTCATCGACTGAAAAAAAGCGGATTTCATCTGCTGGTTCTGGAAACAGATCACCCGGCAGCGATCCGAAGACAGGTGGCACTGAGTGAAGCTGTGTACAGTGGAAGCACCTGTGTGGAGAATGTAGAGGCTGTCTGGATCGAAAGCGTGGAGCAGATGCGTCAGGTCTGGGAGGAAGGAAAAGTTCCGGTTCTGGTGGATCCGAAGGGAGAAAGTATCCGGTTACTGAAACCGAAGGTTGTGGTGGATGCGATCCTTGCAAAGAAAAATCTCGGAACAACAAAAGATATGGCACCGCTTACGATCGGACTTGGTCCTGGATTTTGTGCGGGTGCAGATGTGGATGTGGTGATCGAGACGAAACGTGGGCATAATCTTGGAAGGATTATCCGTCAGGGAAGTGCATATCCGAACACCGGGATTCCGGGAATCATCGGCGGCTACGGTGCAGAACGTGTCATTCATGCGCCGGCAGCAGGAAGAATGAAAAACAGAAGTAAAATCGGAGATATCGTGGAAGCCGGGCAGGTTCTGGCTGTGATAGAGGGAGAAGACGGATCGACAGAGGTATCAGCAACCATTGACGGACTTCTCCGTGGCCTGATCCGCGATGATTATCCGGTGACAAAGGGATTTAAGATCGCAGATATTGATCCGAGAAAAGAAGAACTGGCAAATTGTTTTACGATTTCAGACAAAGCCCGCTGTATCGCAGGAAGCGTGCTTGAAGTGATCTGTGAAGCAGTGGAGTAGGTAGAGGAGAACACGCATGAAATTAATGAAGACTGAAGACGCGATCGGGCAGGTCCTGTGTCATGATATCACACAGATCATTCCCGGGGTGACGAAAGATGCAGTATTCCGGAAAGGTCATATCATTACCGAGGAGGATATACCGGTACTTTTGAGTGTTGGAAAAGAACATATTTATATCTGGGAAAAAGATGAGCATATGCTTCATGAAAATGAGGCGGCACAGATTCTGTATGCAATGTGCAGAAATGAGCATATGCATCCTTCAGAGGTCAAAGAAGGGAAAATTGAGGTGATCGCTGACTGTGACGGACTGTTGAAAATAGACAGGGAAAAACTGAAAAAAGTCAACGGGCTTGGAGAAATGATGATTGCAACCCGTCACGGCAATACCTGCGTCAAAGAAGGAGATAAGCTTGCAGGAACCAGAATTATTCCGCTGGTTATAGAAAAAGAGAAGATGGAGCGGGCGAAAGCAGTCTGTCAGGATGGTCCGATTCTGACATTGAAACCGCTGCACGGGAAAAAAGTGGCGATTCTGACAACGGGAAGTGAAGTATACCATGGAAGAATCGAGGACAAATTTACTCCGGTACTGGTTGAAAAACTGAAAGAATATAACTGTGAAATGATCTTTCATGAAGTATATGATGATGATCATGAAGCAATCACCAAAGGCTGTCTGCAGGCAATCGAACAGGGGGCTGAGCTGGTACTTTGTACCGGCGGTATGAGTGTGGATCCGGATGACAAAACACCTCTGGCCATAAAAAACACAGGGGCGCGGATGGTTTCTTATGGTGCACCGGTACTTCCGGGAGCCATGTTCCTGTTGTCTTATTACCGGGAAGAGATCCCGATCGTAGGACTTCCGGGGTGTGTGATGTATGCAAAACGGACGATTTTTGATCTGGCACTGCCCCGTCTGCTGGCAGATGATGAGATCACAGCAGAGGAACTGGCAGCGTTGGGAGAGGGCGGTCTGTGCCTGAACTGTTCGGTCTGTACTTACCCAAACTGTGGTTTTGGAAAAGGATGGTAACAGGAAGATGCTGGATCGGTATGGAAGAGTGATCAATTATCTGCGTATATCCGTTACGGATCGTTGCAATCTGCGATGCTGCTACTGTATGCCGGAAGGCGTTCAGGATGTAGGAATGAAAAACATCCTGACTTTTGAGGAAATCTGGGAGATCGTGAGAACAGGCGTAAGCCTTGGTATCACGCACATCCGTATTACGGGCGGGGAACCGCTGGTGCGAAAAGACTGTGTGGATCTGATCCGTGGAATCAGGGAGATTTCCGGGGTAGAGACTATCACTATGACGACCAATGGTGTTTTGCTTGGAAATTATGGGAAACAGTTAAAAGAAGCCGGTGTGGACGGCGTGAATATCAGCCTGGACACACTGAATCCGGAAGAATTCTATAAGATTACCGGAAAACGGGAACTGCAGGAAGTCCTGGCAGGAATCCGGGCGGCGAAGACTGCCGGATTACCAGTAAAGCTGAATGCAGTGAATGGAAAAGAACTGGATCCGATTCCACTGGTGCGTTATGCACAGGAAGAAAACCTGCCCCTTCGTTTTATTGAAATGATGCCAGTCGGATATGGCAAAAAATATGTGGGGAGAAGCAATGAAGAACTGCGGGAGACACTGGAGGCAGTCTGTGGAAAAGCAGAATGTATGACCAATCGGGAAGAACTTTCCCGGATGGGCAGTGGGCCGGCGGTGTATTATCAGTTTTCAGATCTGAAAGTTCCGGTTGGGTTTATCAGTGCCATACACGGAAAATTCTGCGATACCTGTAACCGGGTCCGACTGACGGCAGAAGGGTATCTGAAACTGTGTCTGTGCTATGATGAGGGTGAGGATCTCCGTCGGGTACTCCGCGAAGGAGAGAAGGAAAATCTGCGAACGATCATGGAGCAGACGATTTTCCAAAAACCGGCGGCACACTGCTTTGAACATCCGGCAGAGATGACAGAGACACATGAAATGGTAAAAATTGGTGGATAGAGTAGACACAATAGAAAGGAACAGTTTTGGGAGTAATTAAAGGAATCTGTATCAGTGAAAAACGTGGTACAGCGAAACATGAAATCGAAGAGGCCATTTTGGCAAAGGACTGGGGGATTCAGGGAGACGCTCATGCGGGACACTGGCACAGACAGGTCAGCCTGTTATCTTATGAAAAAATCGAAGAATTTCGGAAAAAGGGTGCTGATATCGAACTTGGTGCCTTTGGGGAAAACCTGATCGTCAGCGGATATGATTTTCGCAACCTTGCGGTGGGAACCCGTTTTCAATGTGGAGAAGCCGTTCTGGAGATGACCCAGATCGGGAAAGAATGTCACAGCCACTGTGAGATTTATAAACGGATGGGTGAATGCATCATGCCCAGAGAAGGTGTATTTGCCATTGTGTTACATGGTGGTACGATCCGAAAAGGTGACCTATTGGAAAGAATAGAATAGCAGAAAATTCACATAAAAGGAAACACAATCAATGAAAAAATTATATCAGTTGTTACTGGATCGATGGAATCAGAAGACAGATACGGTTCTGGTTACTATTGTAGAAGGAAATGGTTCTGTTCCGCGAACTACAGGGGCTTATATGGTAGTCGCTAAAAACGGAAGAATCTACGGAACTATCGGAGGCGGCAACCTGGAATATCAGGCAGTAAAAAAAGCCATGGAACTGGCAGGAACAGCCGCCCATTATGTGGAAAATTTTGATCTGGGAACCGGAGAAAACAGCGAACTGGGCATGGTCTGTGGGGGCAGAGTAAAAGTACTGTTTTACAGTGCCTGCGCACAGGATCCGGGCGTCGGAGAATTTTTAAAAGAAGCACTGGCGGCAGCAGATGAGGGAAAACCTTACTGGCTGGTTCTTCCATTTTCTGAAGGAACGCCCCGGATCCGAAGAGAGATCACAGAAGGAAGAGGACACTGCAGGATTCTGGAGGAAAACGGACAGAAGATTTACGCAGAAGAATTCTGTTACGATGGAAGGGTTTACATTTTTGGAGGCGGTCATCTGGCTCAGGAGCTGGTTCCCGTGCTCAGTCATCTGGGATTCTGGTGTATGGTCCTGGATGATCGGGAAGAATATACAGATCACTCTTTGTTTCCGGGAGTTCAGGAGACAAAGAACGTAGACTTTACAGCACTTTCGCAGATTCTGGAAGTAAAACCGGAAGACTATCTGGTGGTAGTCACGAGAGGGCATCGCTGTGATGCCGATGTGGAACGGTTTGCCTTGCGGACACCTGCTTCTTATATAGGTGTAGTGGGAAGTAAAAGAAAAACCCGGTACGTCAGAGAAAAATTAGCAAGCGAAGGCTTTACAGAGGAAGAACTGGATCAGGTGTATGCACCTATCGGAATCGAAATCGGAAGTGAAACACCGGCAGAGATCGCAATCAGCATCGCAGCACAGCTGATACAGGTCCGCGCAGACAAAACAGGAATGAGGAGAAAGAATGAATGAAGAAAAAAAGTGTAAGTATGTTACTTGCAACAGCTATGGTAGTGTCTCTGCTTACAGGATGCGGATCTAAGAACAACAGTGCGGCGGATACAACAAAAGAAGAGACAAAGACAGAAGCAACTGCAGAAGCAGCAGTTGACGAAAGCAATGATACAACAGCAAACAATGCAGGCGAAGAAACTACTATTACAGTATTTGCTGCCAAGAGTCTGAATCAGGTAATGGAAGAACTGATTACAAAGTTTCAGGAGACTCATCCAAATGTAAATGTACAGGGAAGTTATGACAGTTCAGGAACGCTGCTGACACAGATCGAAGAAGGTGCAGCCTGCGATGTGTTTTTCTCAGCAGCGGTAAAACAGATGAATCAGCTGGATGAGACAGATGGTCTGGTTGTGGATGGTACCCGTCATAATGTAGTAAATAACCAGGTGTGTCTGGTAACTTATAAAGAAAGTAACACAGAAGTAACCAGTCTGGAGGATCTGAACAAAGCCAGCAGTATCGCACTGGCAGATGGTTCGGTGCCGGTTGGAAAATACACCCGTCAGGCACTGGTAAATGCAGGAATTCTGGAAAAAGCTGACGATGTATCTATTATTCCGACAGCTACTGTTTCAGAAGCGCTGGGCGGTGTGGAGATCAATGAGTGTGCCAATGTTGGTGCGGTTACTTCCGCAGTAGCAGAAGGCTCCAATGAGGTAGGAACGGTATACTATTCCGATACTTATGGACTGGAGGATCGTCTGGAGATCCTGCAGGTCATTCCGTATGATCTGACCGGTGATGTTATCTATCCGGTGGCACAGGTACAGAATCCGGAAGCAGAAGAACTGGAATCCACAACAGCCAAGGAATTCATAGATTTTCTGATCACCGATGATGCAAAGACCATTTTCCGGAAATACTACTTTGATACAGACGTAGAGAACTAATCAGACTTTTTGAAATGATATAATGAAAATACATATTCTTCGCCGTGACAGGATGTTCCGGCGGAGGAAAGATTAGAATGGAGACACGAATGGAACAGATGATGGAATTTATGAAGGGGCTTGACTGGAGTCCTCTGCTGATCTCATTAAAGACTGGAGTGGTGGCTACCATTCTTTCTTTTTTTGGAGGAATCTATGCGGCAAGACAGGTGGTAAAAGCAGGTCCGAAGACAAAAGCGGTGATGGACGGGATTCTGACCCTTCCGATGGTACTTCCTCCCACAGTTGCCGGATTTTTCCTGCTTCTGATCTTCAGTGTGCGGCGGCCGTTTGGTGCTGCATTGTATGGAAATTTTGGAATCAAGGTGGTACAGACCTGGCTTGGCTGTATTCTGGCGGCAACGGTAATTGCTTTTCCACTGATGTACCGGAATGCCAGAGCCGCTTTTGAACAGGTGGATGCCAACCTGGTTTATGCAGCAAGAACGCTTGGTATGTCGGAAATAAAGATTTTCTGGAAAGTAGTGATTCCATCTGCCGGACCGGGTATTCTTTCAGGAACGATTCTGACATTTGCCAGGGCTATGGGTGAGTATGGGGCAACTTCCATGCTGGCGGGAAATATCCCGGGAAAGACAGGGACGATCTCTCAGAAGATCGCCATGGTTATCCAGGATGGCGACTATGGGACAGCAGGTTTCTGGGTCGTTGTGATCATGCTGATTGCTTTTTTTGTGGTGCTGGTGATGAACCTGCTTGGATCCGGTGGTAATAAACATAAAAAACGGTGGTAAGGAGGGCGGATATGCTGCAGGTAAGGATAAAAAAGAAACTGGGGAATTTTCTGCTTGATGTGGATTTTTCCATGGATGGAGGCATATTTGCCATTCTGGGAGCTTCCGGATGCGGAAAAAGTATGACGTTAAAATGTATTGCAGGTATCGAACGGCCGGATGAGGGAAGAATCGTTTTGAATGATAGGGTACTCTTTGATTCGGCAAAACGGATTAATCTGCCACCGCAGAAACGAAAAGTCGGATATATGTTTCAGGATTACGCATTGTTTCCTGCAATGAATGTGGTACAGAATATTCAGGCAGGGATGGGGAGAAAGCCGGATCCGAAAAAAGTCAGGGAATATATTACAGGATTTCAGCTTGGCGGACTGGAACATCATATGCCGGATCAGCTCTCCGGTGGACAAAAACAACGGGTAGCCATGGCACGTATGCTGGCAGCAGAGCCGGAAGTATTGCTTCTGGATGAACCGTTTGCCGCATTGGACAGCTATCTGAAATGGAAAATGGAACAACAGATGCTGGAACTTTTACAAAAAGTACAGACACCGGTACTGTTTGTATCTCACAGCCGGGATGAAGTCTATCGACTGTGTGATACGGTCAGCTGTATTCATCAGGGGCGGATGGAAGTGATCGAACCGGTAAAAGAATTTTTCCGGAATCCGAAGACGAAGACGGCGGCACTTTTATCCGGATGTAAGAATATCTGCGCGGTGGAAGCTATGGAAAGCCACAGAGATGGAAACTGGTTGTGGACATCGGACTGGGGAGTTGGCATCCGGGTATCGAAAGAAGCTTTACAGGCACGGACCATCGGGATCCGCGCCCACTTTTTTACAAAGGAAAAACCGTCGGAAGGATGTTACAGTGAGTTCCCGGTGGGAGAATACCGAATTATGGAAGATCCCTTTGAATGGAATGTTTCCTTCCGAAAAGACAGATCCTGCGAGTGGCTGCAATGGAAAACAGCGAAAACGGACTGGGATCCATCGGAGGGTGTGCCGGAAAAATTGTATGTAAAAGAAGAAAATCTGTTGTTGCTGGATATCGATACAGATAACAGAAGATGAGAGAAACAGCCAATGGATCAGGGAGCGGGCCTGAAGAACATTCTGATGACTGCCAGGATAGCAGTCACAGTTTCTTCAGGCATTTTTTCTCATCGATTTCTACAAGAATAATATCTTCCCCGATCTGACAGATGCATTCCCAGGGAATACAGAATTCGCTGTCTCTTCCGAGAAAACAGCAGAATTTTCCGGGGCCTGGGATGATAATGGCAGAAATCCGTCCGCTGCAGGGATCAAATTCCACATCCACGGGACAGCCAAGGGTTTTACAGTTGCAGGTATTGATGACTTCTTTTTGTTTCAGATCAATAATTCGCATAAAAAACCTGATTTTTATACTTCTTTTATATTAATTATATGTTTTGTGGTTAATTGTCTTGACGGTAAGTTTACGATTATATTATGATGGGAAAAGATAAAGCATCCACTGTGTGAGGAATACAGGAGTGATGAAAGTTACAGGAAAATAAGAAAACTGTGAGACAATTGAACGGGAAAATAAGAGGATACAGAAGAATACCGGACAATCAGAGGCAGTTTGCGGAAAGAGAAGGATGAAATATGAAGTGTCCGTTTTGTAATCAGGATAATACCCGGGTTGTGGATTCACGCCCGGCGGATGACAACACTGCCATCCGGAGAAGAAGAATGTGTGATGCGTGTGGAAAACGATTTACCACTTATGAGAAAGTGGAGACGATTCCGTTGATCGTGATCAAAAAAGACCAGAACAGGGAACAGTTTGACAGATCCAAGATAGAGGCCGGTGTCCTTCGTGCCTGTCACAAACGGCCGGTATCAGCAGAACAGATCCACCGGCTGGTAGATGATGTGGAAACAGAGGTGTTTAATCTGGAAGAGCGGGAGATCCCAAGCTCTGTGATCGGAGAAATCGTGATGGATAAACTCAAAGATCTGGAAGCGGTTGCCTATGTCCGTTTCGCTTCTGTGTATCGGGAGTTTAAAGATGTGAATACCTTTATGGATGAACTGAAAAAAATCCTGAAATAGCATATAAATCATAAGGATTCCGGGTTTGACAAAAAGAAGGTAATGAGCTACAATTGAAAAGATATATAATCACTGAATTAGTGTGCTAAAGTAAAAGAAAATAAAAACGAATGGAGGCAGATACAATGAAGACTTTTGATAAATCTTCCAAACTGGATAACGTATTATACGATGTAAGAGGACCCGTGGTGGACGAGGCGGCCAGAATGGAAGCGGATGGTCTCAGTATTCTGAAACTGAATATCGGTAATCCGGCTCCATTTGGATTTAATGCACCGGAAGAAGTTATTCTGGATATGAGACAGTCATTGTGGGAATGTCAGGGATATTCAGATTCCAAGGGACTGTTTTCCGCAAGAAAAGCAATCATGCAGTACTGTCAGTTAAAGAAAATTCCGGGTGTGACGATGGACGATATCTATACAGGTAACGGTGTCAGCGAACTGATCAATCTGAGCATGCAGGCACTGTTAAATGATGGTGATGAGATCCTGATTCCGGCACCGGATTATCCGCTGTGGACCGCAACAGCTACACTGGCTGGTGGAAAAGTCGTACATTATATCTGTGATGAAGAGTCCGACTGGAATCCGGATATCGCGGATATCAGAAGCAAGATCACAGATAAGACAAAAGCTATTGTTATCATCAACCCGAACAATCCGACCGGTGCGCTGTATTCCAAAGAGATCCTGGAAGAAATCGTGAAAGTGGCAGAAGAATTCGGACTGATCATTTTCTCAGATGAGATTTATGACCGTCTGGTGATGGATGGACTGAAACATATTTCCATCGCATCGATTGCACCAAAAAATGTATTCTGTGTGACATTCAGCGGTCTGTCCAAATCTCATATGATCGCAGGATTCCGTGTGGGTTGGATGGTATTGAGCGGTAATAAAAAAGCGGCAGCAGGTTATATCGAGGGAATCAAGATGCTTTCCAATATGCGTCTGTGTTCCAATGTACCGGCTCAGTCGATCATTCAGACCGCACTTGGTGGCTATCAGAGTGTGGAAGAGTATCTGCAGCCGGGTGGAAGAATCTATGAACAGAGAGAAGTCATCTATAAATTGTTAAACGATATCCCGGGTGTATCAGCGAAGAAACCGAAAGCCGCATTCTACATTTTCCCGAAACTGGATGTGGAAAAATTCAATATCTACGACGATGAGAAATTTGCCCTGGATCTGCTGAGAGAAAAGAGAATCCTGATCGTGCATGGTGGCGGTTTCAACTGGGGACAGCCGGATCATTTCCGTGTGGTATATCTGCCGAGAATTGCAGATCTTGAGAAGGCGACAAAGAAACTGGGAGAATTTCTGGATGGATATCATCAGAAATAGAAAAAATGTTATGGATATACAAAAAAGAGAGAAGATGGAACTTTTATGGAGTTCTGTCTTCTCTCTTTTTTGTATATCCATAATTAGTCCGGTGGACCAATCTTGATTTAAAGTTCATGTTTATTCCTGTACATGATCCAGTCCCTGTGCGAGAATAGTTGCCACATGCGTGTCAGCCAGAGAGTAATATACGGTTTTCCCATCTCTTCGGAATTTGACCAGCGCCGACTGCTTTAACACACGTAACTGATGGGAGATGGCACTCTGTGTCATACCCAGAAGTTCTGCGATGTCGCAGACGCAAAGTTCACCACCGGATAATGCATATAGAATGCGGATTCTGGTAGGATCCCCGAACACTTTGTAGAGGTCTGCCAGACGGTATAATGTCTCATCAGCCGGTGCTTCCATCGGAAGATGCAGATGATGATGGTGGCAGATGTCACAGGTTTCTATCTCGCTGTTTGCGGAGGTATGTATGTGTGGTTGCTGTAGTGTCTGTTTCATTCCTTTTCACCAATTCCTTACTATACTGTTTCAGTCCTTTCGGACGGTTTCTTTTTTGATCATTACCATTATGTCTGCCTTTTAGTTTAACGGAAAAACCAGATTTGGTCAAGGTGTAAGAATCATACCTTTTATTGGGTAAGGTTATGAAAGGCTGACCTTTTTGAATGTTCGGTCACGAAAAAAACACCGGGTCGGAGTCCGTGCTTACACGTCTCGTGACCCGGTGTGAGTCAGATCAGGAATTGATCAGCAGTATAAAAGTCTTAGAAATTCAGAGTAAAGGTAAATGTCAGTTTGTCCTGATCTACCCGATATTTTTTTGCCAGAGCAGGACCACAGCTGTTAGAGCCACAACCGGACATATATCCATCCAGGCACAGCACTGTGTACGGAGATTTTTCCAGTTCGAAGCTGTGTGCTTTTGTAGTCAGTTCCTCCTGTGTGTACCGGGATGCATTAAAACTGAAGTTCTGTGTACCGGATATCAGCAGAGAACGATGATCGGAAGTGGTCAGTGCCAGTCCGGAGCAGTTCCAGTGGCTTCCGTTTTCCTGCGGACGCAGATAATCTTCATGGAGACTGTCTACATCAGAGGTATAAAGCCCAAGTTTTGCATCGTGATGTTTGTCCGGATAACTTTCAATCGGTCCATAACCGAAATAAGTAACATCGGCAAAGGTCGGTTCCAGAAACAGACGCAGACCGAAACGAGGCAGGAACGGCATCTTTGGCAGCGGAGTTTTTGCAAGCGGTACGTGAACCGGTTTTCGCTCACCGTCTACGGTAACGGTCAGAGTACCGTCTTTGGCAACTTTCCATGTAATAGTTCCCTCGATGATCCTCTGCAGATATACGGCCGCCAGAGAATAGGTGGAAGTGATCGTTACACCATCTTCATCCTGCGTCCATTCAGTAGCATAAATTTTTGTGCGTGCTCTGTCGTAGCCTGCAGCTTCCCATTCCCAGCGGATTCGGCGGTCGTTATCCATCGGTGCACGCCAGATATTTAATTGGATCGGCTGAGCAATCAGGTTTTTCTGATCTTTTACAAGAGCAGTGAAAGTTCCTTTCCACTTGTCATAGACGTAACGGAAAGCAGAGCCGCTGACTACCAGTTCGTTTTCCAGATCTTCTACAGATACAGCAGATGCAGCAGATGCGGTCGAAGCACCGGAAGCTTTGGCAACAGCGGCGACAGCACTTGTGGCATCGGTAGAAAAGATCAGCTGATCATGACCGGCTTCATATCCTGACGGGGTCAGCAGAGCATCTTCTTTTTGCAGATAATGCAGGGTAACGATGGTATTGGCTTCTACAGTTACAGCAAATGGTAATGTAATCGTTACTTTTTCTTTTGCCGGGCAGTCTACCGGATCCAGTGTACCGGAAAGAACAGTCATACCATCTTTTTGTACATCGTAAGTGATTGTAAATCCATCCTTGATATTGGTATAATCCAGTTTGTTATCCAGTTCGACCAGTCCCTTGGAAGTATCCAGCAGAGTGGCACGGATTGGACGTGCTACATTTTTATGTTCCAGAAGACCGGTATGTGGGGTACGATCCGGGTATACCAGACCATCCATACAGAAGTTTCCGTCATGTATTTCCTCGTTCCAGTCACCGCCGTAGAAGAATTTATCTTTGCCTTCGATGGTCTTACCCATATAGACGGAGTGGTCACACCATTCCCATACGAAACCACCGATATATCCGGGATATTTGTAGAGACGTTCAAAATAAGCCTCCAGATCTCCAGGTCCGTTACCCATAGCGTGGCAGTATTCTACTTCGATAAATGGTTTTTTACCTTCTTTAGAGCAAAACTCATCGATAAATTCCACCGGTGCATACATCCGGGAGAAGACATCCAGATCATGTACATCGTTGACATAATCAGTATTGGTCTGCTGCCAGATACTGTTCTCATAGTTCAGAACACGATCCGGGTCGTAAGATTTGATCCATGCGGCGGCTTTTTCCAGATTAGGACCGTAGGCACTTTCATTTCCCATGGACCAGGAGAAGACGCTGGAGCAGTTTTTGTCTCTGTGGACCAGGTGTTGGATACGGTCTACGACAGCGTTTTCATAAGAAGGATCGCGCATCAGATAGCCATAGCTTTCTTCGTACTGTACTTCTCCCATATCGACATGTTCACTCTTACTTCCGTAGAGTGTGGTGCATCCGTGGGATTCCAGATCTGCTTCATCCATAACATAAAAACCGTATTTGTCATACATCTGTGTGGCCCATGGAGCATTTGGATAATGGCTGGTACGGATCGCATTAATGTTATGTTCCTTCATCAGCTTCAGATCAGTCAGAAGCTGTTCCCTTGTGACTGCAGCTCCGGTAAACGGATTGCTGTCGTGGCGGTTGGTACCTTTGATCTTGAAGTTCACACCGTTGATATAGATGACATTTCCTTTGATATCGATCCGGCGAAGACCGACTTTCTGAGCAATCACTTCATCCGGTGTGGAAAGAATCAGCGTATACAGTGCCGGATGTTCTGCATTCCACAGATCCGGATCATTTACGGCAAACCGCACTTTTCCGTCAGAAGGAGTGGCAGCAGCCAGGAAATCTCCGTCTGGTGCATACAGCTTTACAGTGACGGAAGGAGAACCACAAAGTTCCAGATCGACCAGAATCTCAGCTTTGGTAAGATCCTCGCTTACCGGTGTATGGACAAAATAATCACGGATATGATCTACCGGACGAACCAGCAGGTAAACGTCGCGGAAGATACCGGTAAAACGAAGTTTATCCTGATCTTCCAGATAGGTTCCGTCACACCATTTTAAAACCAGGACAGTCAGGCGGTTATTGCCGGCGGTTACTTTGTCAGTAATATCAAATTCACTTCCGGAATGGGAAATCTGACTGTAGCCGACGAAAGCTCCATTAATCCATACATAATAGCAGGAGTCCACGCCGTCAAAGTTCAGATAAATTTTCTGCGTCGCTTCTTCTTCAGTCAGTGAAAATTCTTTCACATAGACACCTGCCGGGTTGTCATCCGGCACATAAGGCGGATCGAAAGGAATCGGATAGCGGACATTGGTATACTGATTCTGATCGTATCCAAGGATCTGCCAGCAGCTAGGAACCGGGATGGTATCATAGCCTGTGGTATCCGCAGCTTTTTCAGTGCATCCTTCAGGAACCTGGTGATAGCTTTCATAGAATTTAAATTTCCAGTCGTCACCATTTAAAATGATTGCCCGGGAAGCCTTCAGCATGTCCGCGCCGTTGGCTTCTGCTTCCTCTCTACATGGAACATAGTAGGCACGAAGCGGTTCTGTTCCGATGTGTAAAGAGGAAGGATCCTGAAAATAATTTTGCAGTTTCATAAGAAAAAACCTCCTTCTAAAAGGTGCAATGTTTAGTTGTATGCACCTGATATATCTATTTTAATCGGTCAATGTCAGAAAAACAAGAGAAACAAGCTGATGTTTCAGACTTTTCTGCTATGCATGTGTGGCGGTTGACACAATGCTGTCTTACGATAACCGGAAGATCACAGTTTCGTATGGCTTCAGTGTTAAAATATCATCTTCCGGGCAAATATCATGTTCCGGATAATTAGATAAAAGTACTGAAGTATCCAGCTGCAGACCGGTTCCGGTGTACTGGAATTTCTGCACATCCTGCGAAAAATTATGTACAGCGAGCCAGGTTTCATCCTGATAACTTCTTGTATATGCAATCACCGGTCCGTCCTCCGGGCAGCAAAGCTGCAGATCACCGTGTGCCATGACAGGGTGTTCTTTCCGCAGAGAGATTAGTTTCTGATAAAAACGAAAGACAGAAGAATCATTTGCCATCTGACTGGCTGCGTTGATTTCTTTATAGTTGGGATTGACACCGAGCCATGGTGTATGATCGGAAAATCCACCATTTAAACTGTCATCCCACTGCATCGGTGTCCGTGCGTTATCGCGACTGATTCGTTGAGCTTCTGCCAGTGCTTTTTCGGGAGCAATCCCCTGTTTCAGCATGGTATGGTAGGCATTTTTGGTATCAATATCGTCATAATCTTCAATGGAAGGATAAGCAACATTGGTCATACCAAGTTCCTCCCCCTGAAAGACAAAAGGAGTTCCCGGGAGCGTATGGAGGTAGGATGCCAGCATTTTTGCGGAGACTTCCCGGAAGGTTGTATCATTTCCGTAGAGGGAAACCTGGCGTGGCTTGTCGTGATTACTTAAAAATCGTGCCCACCAGCCGTCTTTTTTCAGCAGTTCATAATCGTGACGAAGATCCCGTTTCATTTTTTCCGGTGACCAGGTCTGAATCTCCACGATCGGCGGTACAAAAGGAATTGCCATGTTAAATTCTTCACTGGCAGCACTCGAGTAATGGATAGCATCCTGATCGTTATTAATATTAACCTCTCCGACACTCATCAGATGGTCGGGTGTCATGGTTTTTGCAACCATTTCCCGGATATAACGATGTGTTCCTTCCAGGTTCACACAGGCGACAGTACCAAACTGTTCGTTTGGATTGGCACGGCCATCCAGTCCTTTGTCCAGATAACTGATGGCATCGATGCGGTAGCCATCCACGCCTTTATCGTTCCAGAAGCGGATAATATCAAAGATTTTTTCTTTTGTCTCCGGATTGTCCCAGTTGAGATCCGGCTGTTCTTTTGCGAAGAAATGCAGATAATACTGTCCACGCTCCGCTACATATTCCCAGGCACTGCCGCCAAACACAGACATCCAGCCATTCGGTGCACCACCATCAGGAGCAGGATCTCTCCAGATATAATAATCACTGTAGGGGTTGTTGCGGGATTTTCTGGATTCCTGAAACCAGATATGTCTGTCAGAAGAGTGGTTCAACACCAGATCCATGATAATTGCAATCCCCCGCGCATGAGCCCCGTCCCGGAAAGCATCCCAGTCCTCCATGGTTCCGAATTCTTTCATGATGGAGGTATAATCGGAAATGTCATATCCATTATCCACATTTGGTGAAGCGAACACCGGTGACATCCATACCGCATTGATGCCAAGTTCCTGCAGATAATCAAGTTTTTCAATCATTCCTTTCAGATCTCCGATTCCGTCATGGTTGCCGTCTTTAAAACTTCTTGGATAAATCTGATAGATCACCAGATCTTTATACCAGTCTTTTTCGTGTTTCATTTCGTTCTCCCTTCGTTTTTTTGCATAAATATTTGGTGAGTTTATTATATTCTATTGTGCAAAAAAGAGCAAGATGAAGTCGTTTCCGATGCTTGACGAACGAACACAGCATGTTATAATAAGATGCAAATGCAGAATATTTGAATGGAGGATACAAACATGAAAAAAACAATTTTTGCTGAAAAAGCACCTGCAGCAGTAGGACCTTATGTACATGCTGTAGAAGCTGGAAATATGGTGTTTACTTCCGGCCAGCTGGGACTGGATCCGGAGAACGGAACTCTGCCGGAAGGCATCGAGGCACAGACCCATCAGGCACTGAAAAATCTGGGAGCTGTTCTGGAAGCAGCAGGCGTTGGATATGAAGACGTTGTTCGTACTATGGTATTTCTGGATAATATGGATGACTTTGCAACGGTCAATGCCATCTACGCAGAATACTTCAAGGAGTCTGCACCGGCTCGTTCCTGTGTGGAAGTTGCAAGACTTCCGAAGGGCGGTCTGATCGAGATCGAAGCAATCGCAGCAAAATAAAGGAAAAAGATACCCGGATACGGAGAAAATACATCCGTATTCGGGTGTTTTTTTATACAATGCGCTTTAATATGGTAATATGATAAAAAAATAAAGTAAAAATGATTGACAAGACAAGAAGTTTTAGGGATAATGGATTACAAATATTTTACGGACTGTGAAAGTACGAAGTACGGAACAATCCGGTATTATAATTACATAAAGGAAGGATGAGAAAAAGGAATGAGTAACACAGATACTATAGTAATCCTGATCGCATTTGCGGCATATCTGGTGCTGATGATTGCGATCGGTGCGATCTACATGAAAAATACGAATAATTCAGAAGATTATTTTCTTGGCGGAAGGGGACTGAGTGGCTGGGTGGCTGCGCTGTCGGCACAGGCGTCGGATATGAGTGGATGGCTGTTAATGGGACTTCCGGGAACCGTGTATGCACTGGGAACAGGGCAGTCCTGGATCGCGATCGGACTGTTTCTCGGAACAGTCTGCAACTGGGTGTTTATTTCTTCACGATTGAGAAAATATACGATCAGGGCAAATAACTCCCTGACACTGCCGGCATACTTTGAAAACCGGTTCCGTGATAAAAGAAGGGTACTGCTTCTGGTATCTTCGATTGTGATCGTTATCTTTTTCCTGGTATATACAGCGTCTGCACTGTCTGCCGGTGGAAAACTATTTAACTCTGTATTTGGTGTGGATTATCATGTGGCTCTGGCCATCGGTGCTGCGGTTATTCTGATTTATACGTTTATGGGCGGTTTCATGGCGGTTTGTGTGACCGATTTTATTCAGGGAAGTCTGATGTTAGTAGGACTGCTGGTGGTTCCGATTGCCGCGTATTTTATGGTAGGAGCGGATCAGGTAAAACCGATTCTTGACCAGAGCGGTGTTGTGAGCGGTGCTTCGGCATATCTGAGTCTGTTTCGGAATGGTGACCGGTCTTATACTGCAGTAGAGATTATCTCACAGCTGGCCTGGGGGCTGGGATATTGTGGAATGCCGCATATTCTGACTCGATTTATGGCGGTAAAGAATCAGAAAGAGTTGAGAAAATCGAGAGTAATTGCTATTATATGGGTAACGATTTCTCTGGCAGCAGCTGTGGCGATCGGCATTATCGGTCGTGTCTATCTGTTTCCGACGATTCTTGGAACGGAGGGAAATGCTTCCACAGAAAGCGTCTTTATCGAGATGATCACAAAAATGTTTACGAAAGATACGAATCTGCCATTTATCGGAGGAATCTTCCTGTGCGGTATCCTGGCAGCGATTATGTCCACAGCGGATTCGCAGCTTCTGGTGACGGCTTCATCCGTGTCTAAAGATATTTATAAGGATATTCTGAAACCGGAATCCGATGAGAAAAAAGTGCTGAAGGTGAGCCGTTTTACGGTACTGGTTGTTGCATTGCTGGCATTTTTGATTGCCTGGGATCCAAACAACAGTATTATGGGACTGGTATCTAACGCATGGGCAGGTCTTGGTTCGGCGTTTGGGCCGATCGTAGTGATGTCCCTGTTCTGGAGAAGAACGAATTTTGCCGGAGCAGTAGCGGGGATTGTGTCCGGTGGCGGTGCAGTTTTGATATGGGATTATCTGCCGCTGGTACATGGACAGACGCTTGGATCTGCGACCGGGCTGTATTCACTGGTGGTAGGATTTGCGCTGAGTATTCTCTGCATTGTGATCTTCAGCCTCTGCACGAAGAAACCATCTCAGGAGATTCTGGCAGAGTTCGATGAAGTAAAAAACTGGAAAGAGTAAGAAATCTATGAATTATTTGCTGACAATAGAATATGAAGGAACCCGTTACGAAGGATGGCAGAGACAGAAGAAAACCACCCAGACGATTCAGGGAAAGCTGGAACAGGTACTATCCAGAATGACAGAAAAAGAGATTGAGATCGATGGAGCAGGGCGGACGGATGCCGGGGTTCATGCGAAGAATCAGACAGCCAGTGTGCATCTGGCAAAGAAATGGGATCCGAAGGAGATTTTGCAATATATGAATCAGTATCTGCCGGAAGATATCTGTGTAAAGTCTGTGGAACCGGTATCGGAGCGGTTTCATGCAAGACTCTGGGCGGAAGGAAAATGTTATTCTTACCGGATTGGAACGGATGAGCAGAAATCGGTGTTTGACCGGAAGTTTCGGTATCATCTGGGGGAAGCGCTGGATGTAGAGGCGATGCGCCGGGCAGCACAGGATCTGGTGGGAACCCATGATTTTAAAACGTTTTGTGGCAATCCGAAGATGAAGAAATCTACGGTGCGGACGATTACGGATATAGTGATTGAAGAGTCGGAGCATGAGATACGGATTGTGTATACGGGAAATGGTTTTCTTCAGTATATGGTCAGAATCTTAACCGGAACTTTGATTGAGGTTGGGCAGCATAGGAGGGATGCGGACAGTATGCCGGAGCTGCTTGAGAGGATGGAGCGGAAGTTTGCGGGCGTTACAGCGCCGGCAGAGGGGCTGTGTCTTGAACGCGTATTCTATTCGAAAAAATAGGAGAAAAGAGTTTTTATGACTGCCGCTGTGCGTTGGTGGAAACTCTTGTGGCTGGTATGGTGAGATTTTTTTGAAAAAGTGGAAGAAAATGAGAAAAACGAAGAAATATTTGCTATAAGTGATAAGAATATGCTGAATGAGTTGAGTGTATAAAGAAGGAAGATAGTTGTGTACGTTAAGAGGTACTGCTATCTTCCTTCTTTATAGTATCTGATATTTTGCAACTTTTGCAACAATGTTCATTGCTGGATAGCAATGAAAGTATTTATTCCGGGTATACCAGGCGGTCTTCTTTGATGTCGGTTAAGACTTCGGTCAGGAAGCGGTTGGCCAGGTAGTTTGCCATGGACAGGTTCATGTCCAGGTAGTTGCCGCAGTCTTTTGGGGATGCGCCCGGGACTTCGTCGTGGTAGTCGCGGATGAAGGTGAACATCTCGGTCATCAGCGGGACGATGTCTCCGGAGGTGTAGTCACCTGCCAGAAGGAGATAGAAGCCGGTGCGGCAGCCCATTGGTCCAAAGTAGATGGTTTTGGAGCCGAAGTCCGGGTGATTTCTTAAGAAGGTGGCTCCCAGATGTTCGATGGTGTGTACTTCTGCAGTGTTCATCACCGGTTCTTCGTTCGGGGATGTCATACGGATATCGAATGTGGTGATCAGGGAATCGCCGACCGGGTCTTTGCGGGATACATATACGCCCGGCTGAAGTTTTAAGTGATCAATAGTAAAACTTGTAATTTTCTGCATAATAAAACAACCTCCTGTGTAATGATGTACTCACAAAATCGGACACAGAAAGATCTCGGGAGTACATGGATTATCGCTCTTTTCAGAAACAGGCAGTGTCTGCACCTGTTCGCTGAAAGCTATTATAACATAGTTTGAACTATTTCACAAAATAAACATATTTTGATAACAAATTGACCACAAACCTTTTCTATACTATAGCCATAAACAAAGAAGAAATAAAAAACAAAAGAATACATTTACATAAACAGGAGGAATGACTTATGGAAGAATATGGAAGTTATAATTGGAATCAGCAGGGAAATGAACCGCAGAATAATACACCGATGGAACCGAAAAAACAGCCGGGAAAGAGAAATGGAAACGGAGCCAGATGGGCAAAGAAAATCGGTGCAGTAGCACTGAGTGCCGTACTTTTCGGAGGCGTAGCCGGGGGTGTATTTACCGGGGTGACTTATGCAACCGGTGCGACAGCAAAAGCACAGTCCACGCAGACAGACAGCAGCAAACAGGAAACAACGAAGACCACACTGCAGACCACAACATCTTCAGGCAGCACAGGAAGCAGTGCTTCCGGACAGAGTAGTCTGGATGTTTCTTCTATCGCCAAAAATGCGATGCCGTCGATTGTTGCAATTACCAATAAATCTGTACAGGAAGTACAGGATTATTTCAGTATGTTTTCGAGAGGCAGCGGTACACAGGAACAGGAAGTAGAAAGCCAGGGTTCCGGTATTATTATTGGACAAAACGACAGTGAACTTCTGATCGCCACGAATAACCATGTAGTAGAAGATGCAGATACCTTATCTGTATGTTTTGTGGATGATCAGGCCTACGAAGCAACTGTAAAAGGAACAGATGCAGATAACGATCTGGCAGTTATCGCCGTGAAACTTTCAGATATTTCTGATGACACCATGTCTCAGATTAAAATTGCAGAGATCGGTGATTCCGATCAGCTGCAGGTAGGGGAACAGGTGGTAGCTATCGGTAATGCACTGGGCTATGGACAGTCTGTAACGACCGGTATTGTAAGTGCGGTAAATCGTCAGCTGGAAGACTCTGATTCCGAGAACGGATTTATCCAGACAGATGCAGCAATCAACCCTGGTAACAGTGGTGGAGCTCTTCTGAATATGCAGGGTCAGGTGATCGGTATCAACTCTGCAAAACTGGCATCTACAGAAGTAGAAGGTATGGGATATGCTATTCCGGTAAGTACTGCTTCTCCGATCTTTGAAGATCTGATGAACCGCCAGACAAGAACAAAAGTAAGTTCTGATCAGGCAGCTGCTCTGGGTATCAAAGGACAGACGGTGGACAGTTCCATCGCAGAAGCTTATGGCATTCCACAGGGTGTCTATGTAGCAGAAGTGGAAAAAGGAAGTGCTGCTGAAAAAGCCGGCATCACATCCGGAAGTGTCATCACAAAATTTGATGGAACTTCTGTAAAATCAAAGGATGACCTGAAGAGTCAGCTGGAGTACTATGCAGCGGGAGAAACCGTAGATCTGGTTGTAAAAATCGCGGATAACGGAAGTTACGTGGAAAAATCACTGACGATCACACTGGATAAAGCAGATACTTCAACCACTGCACAGAACAGTCAGCAGGGACAGGATCAGCCGGGAGCATCCGGACAGGACGGTAATCTGCAGGGATCTATTTTGAGATAAATATACAGAAATCACAGATAACATAAAGATGGAAAAACATAAACCGGCTGACAGAAAGACAGCCGGTTGGCGAAAACAAAACGGGAAACTCGATGCAAAGAGTTTCCCGTTTTGCTATATATTGTATGAGACTATGCATCTAAATCTGTTGATGTGTAGTTCGACCTGTTATGCATCCTCAAAAGCTACCTGATTTTTTCGGAAAAATTTCCGAACCATTTCATCCCACACCCGGTCCAGCTGTTTGTCCAGGGTGAAAATTTTCAGAGAAGTGCCGGTAGTACAAAGAAGTTGCTTCCCGTCAAACTGACAGTTCAGGTACAAACCGTAGATGTCTTCAGGCTTCAGTGCTATGCCGCTTTGCGAGAGCAGCTTTTCCACATTGGAAGAGGAAAGCTGGAAGACAATTTTAAAATTCAAAGGTGTGCGTTTCCCTTTGATTATGGAAAAACACTGCGCCTGCACATCTTCCCACAGACAGTACGTTCGCATGGGTTTCTGTTCGGAATCAAAAAATTCTTTATGCAGTTGTCCATCCAGAGTATAAGTGACAAAGGTGGTAAAAGAAGCTTCCACAAAAGAAAAATGCTGAAACATTTCTCCAATAAATAATTTTCCGGTAAAATCTTTCAAATCTAAAATACGAAGTGCTAACAAATAAAATCCTCCCAATGTGATATGACATAATGGTTATCCGGTATGGAAATTCAGGAAAACCAGTTGTTTTTATGAAAAAACCAGATTTCGATCAAAACAATAACAGCGCAGATAACGATCAGAATCCCGTAGGCGTGGGGAGCAGAAAGTTCCGGCATATGAGAAAAATTCATGCCATACCACCCGGTGATAAGCGACAGTGGGAAAAAGATCGTGGTTACTACGGTGAGAATCCGCATGGTGCGGTTCTGTCTGGCGTCAATCTGAGACTGCTCCATTTCACGAATCTGCAGGGCATATTCCCGAAGCATCTGGGAATGATCATAGAGCCGTTCGATCCTGGATGCATACAGAGAAAAAATCTGACATTCTTCTGCCTGAAAAAAGTGGTTGGAATTCTCTTCCAGATCCTCACAGAAATCAGACAGCTGCTGATAATAAGAATGCAGGATCAGAAGTCGTTTGCGGATGTGCATAAGCTGTGCGGAAGAGTCAGAGATCGTGTGTTTTATGATTTTTTCTTCCAGATCACTCATGTGCTGTTCCAGTTCCTGTAAAAACAAGGCATCTTCCAGTGTAAGTGTGCCGATGAGCTGACACAGAAATTCTGCGATGGTCTTACAGTTCAAAAGTTCCCCCTCTTCAAGAATTGTAAGAATCGCCTGGATATGTTTCGAATCATCAACGAGAACCAGCAGATTTTTATTCATATAGAAAGAAATGGATAAAACAGTCTCTTCAATACTTCTTTTATCGGGAATCAGAAGGGTTCCCAGGATACAGTCCTTGAACATTTCTGCTTTGCAGTATCGGATATTGTGATTTTGCATGTTCCTTGCGAGAATATGATAATAGGGGAGAGAATGATAGCGCTGTTCACACTCTTCAGTGGAAACCAGAGATATCACCACATCAGTGTCTTTTGGCTGATAATATTCATCCAGCATTTCCATGGAACTGTTCAGTAAATAATCCATACAACCTCCAAGTTATAATTTAAAAAAACAGATATCAGTATTATAAACCAAAAGACACAAAAAGAACATAGAAAATCTCTTTTCAATTTTCTGAAGATATGATATAGTAAAATGTAGTATTGAAAACTATATCAGGTAGGCGGAATTACAGGGTGTGACGAAGTCCAAAAGCGAAAGCTGTAATCCTGCGATGATGAGAAAAGATATGGATACACAGTTATGTAGAAAATATATAATGCTGGAGGCAGGAAGTAATGAAATATAAAATAATTGTAGATAGTTGTGGAGAATTGACACCAGAGATGAAACAGGATGAACGTTTTGCATCGGCAGCACTGACTCTTGAAGTGGGAGCAGATACTATTGTGGATGATGATTCCTTTGATCAGGCAGATTTTTTAAGAAAGGTAGCAGCATATCCGGAGTGCCCGAAATCAGCATGCCCGTCTCCGGAAGTTTACCAGAGAGGGTTTGAGGCAGATGCGGAACATCTGTATGCGGTGACTCTTTCCGCTGAACTGAGTGGTTCCTATAATAGTGCGGAGCTTGGAAAAAGTCTGACACTGGAAGAACATCCGGATAAGAAAATTCATGTATTCAACTCAAAAAGTGCTTCGATAGGGGAGACACTGATCGCACTGAAGATCCAGGAATGTGAAGAAGCAGGCATGGAATTTGAACAGGTTGTGGAAACTGTGGATGCTTATATCGAATCTCAGCACACGTATTTCGTACTGGAGAATCTGGAAACACTGCGAAAAAACGGGCGACTGAGCAGAGTAAAAGCACTGGTGGCTTCCGCATTGAAGGTTAAACCGGTAATGGGTGCCACACCGGAAGGTACTATCTGTCAGCTGGATCAGGCGAGAGGAATCAATAAAGCACTGGTTAAAATGGTTGATTATGTAAAAGAAGGAGAAAACAACAGCAGTGACAAAGTACTTGCTATCAGCCACTGCAACTGTCCGGAGAGGGCACGGATGGTAAAAGAGGCACTTCTGGAAAGAATGCAGGTGAAAGATGTGATCATTCTGGATACCGCCGGAGTGAGTTCCATGTATGCGAATGACGGTGGGATTATTGTTGCGATGTAACCATGCAGAAGGCAGCATTCCACAGTTACTGGTTATTGGTAATATCCCGCGAGCAACAAGCCAAACGTTTTAAAAACCTTCTTTGCTTTTAACGTGTGATATGTTATAATTGTCAGTATGAGATATGCAGCTGTCCCAATCTCCAAAAGACAGCGGCAAAACTGAAAGCAAAGGAGCACACTTATGAGTCAGGCGAAAGTAGATAATTATAAAAAGAGTAAAGCCAATCGCCAGAAAATCATGAAAAGAGAAAAAATCATGCATCGTCTGGAGATGGTATGTATTGCCCTTGTCTGTGTGGTTTTCGTTGGATGGATCGGATATTCCGTATATGCGAAAATTGACAGAGCACAGGGTACTGCGCAGGAAACGGTAGAATTTGATGCAAGCGCGGTACAGAATTATGTCAGTGGACTGACACAGGACTAAAACAGACAAGGAGCTGAAAATATGAAGAGAGTATTATTAAAATTAAGCGGAGAAGCACTGGCTGGCGAAAAGCATACCGGATTTGACGAAGCAACCGTAACTGAGGTCGCAAAACAGGTAAAAGTTCTTGTTGAGGAAGGTGTGGAAGTCGGTGTAGTAATCGGTGGCGGAAACTTCTGGAGAGGAAGAAGCAGCGAGACTATAGACCGGACAAAAGCAGATCAGATCGGTATGCTTGCAACTGTTATGAACTGTATCTATGTATCTGAGATTTTCCGTTCCGTAGGAATGAAAACGGAGATCTTTACGCCGTTTGCCTGTGGAGCTATGACAAAACTGTTTTCCAAAGATGAGGCAAATGCATGTTTTGCAGAGAAGAAAGTCGCTTTCTTTGCAGGCGGAACCGGACATCCTTATTTCTCAACAGATACAACTACCGTACTTCGGGCCATCGAGATTGAGGCAGAGACTATTCTTCTTGCAAAAGCTGTGGATGGTGTTTATGACAGTGATCCGAAGACGAATCCGAACGCTAAAAAGTACGACAGTGTGCATATTCAGGAAGTCATTGATCAGAAACTGGCAGTGGTAGATCTGACTGCATCGATTCTGTGTATGGAAAATAAGATGCCGATGCTGGTATTCGGACTGAATGAAGAAAACAGTATTATCCGTGCAGCAAAGGGAGAGATTGACGGAACAAAAGTTCTGGTAGACTAAAAGCGAAATAAAAAGGTGTTACTCAGACAGAGTGAACAGTAACAAAAAGACAGACCAGGAGGAAATATACATGGATGAGAGAATTGTAAAATATCAGGAAAAAATGGATAAGACACTGGCCAATCTGGACAGTGAATTTGGAACAATCCGTGCAGGAAGAGCCAATCCTCACGTACTTGACCGTATTATGGTAGAATATTACGGAGCACCGACACCACTGCAGCAGGTAGCCAATATCTCTGTACCGGAAGCCCGGATGATCCAGATTCAGCCGTGGGAAGGATCTCTGGTAAAAGAAATTGAAAAAGCAATCAATATGTCAGATCTGGGAATCAATCCGACTAACGATGGTAAAGTCATTCGTCTGGTATTTCCGGAGCTTACTGAAGAACGAAGAAAAGATCTTGTAAAAGAAGTTAAGAAAAAAGGCGAAGCTGCAAAAGTAGCTGTCCGCAATATCCGTCGTGATGCAAATGATATGCTGAAAAAGCTGGGAAAAACTGATGTGTCTGAAGACGAAATTGCTGAGCTGGAAGATTCTGTTCAGAAAATGACAGATAAGTTCATCAAAAAAGTAGATGAAGCAGTGGAAGTAAAATCAAAAGAAATCTTAACTGTGTAATATCATGTACTTCCGGAGTACGTAAAAAGCTGAGGGGCATCAACATATGGAAAACGATCCATTGTATGGTGTCCCTTTTTCAATGAGCAAAGGAGAATTGTATGAGAGTACCAAATCATATTGCTATCATCCTTGACGGCAACGGTCGCTGGGCAAAAAAAAGAGGCATGCCGAGAAGCTTCGGCCATGTCAAGGGATGTGAAAATCTGGAAGATATCTGTGAAGTGGCAAAAGAACTGGGAGTAAAATATCTGACTGTTTATGCCTTTTCCACAGAAAACTGGAAACGATCCAAAGAAGAAGTGGATGGGCTGATGAAGCTGTTTCGGAATTATCTGAAAAAATGTATTAAGATCTCACAGAAAAATAATATGCGTGTAAAAGTGATCGGAGATATCACCGCCTTTGATTCGGATATTCAGGAAAGTATCGAAAAACTGGAAGATTTTTCCAAAGATTTCACAGATCTGCATTTTCAGATCGCACTGAATTATGGAAGCAGAGATGAAATCACCAGAGCAGTGAACCGGATGCTGGAAGATCAGAAAGCCGGAAAGCTGGAGACACCGGTGAGTGAAGATACGATATCAGGTTATCTGGATACGGCCGGACTCCCGGATCCGGATCTGATGATCCGTACCAGCGGAGAACTGCGGTTGTCTAATTACCTGCTGTGGCAGCTGGCATATAGCGAATTTTATTTTACCGACGTGCCGTGGCCGGATTTTAAAAAAGAAGAACTGGTAAAAGCAATTGAAAAATACAATGAGAGAGACCGCAGATATGGCGGTGTAAAGGAGGAATAGGATGTTTAAGACAAGATTGATCAGTGGAATTGTCCTGGTGATCCTGGCACTTGCTACAATTATCTGTTCCGGACCGGTGCTTCTGGTGACGTTGATCGGAGTTTCCTGTATCGGTATGCAGGAATTATACCGGGCAGCGGGTGTCCATGAAGGAAAGACAAACGGACTGGAAATTGCCGGTTATCTGGCAGTTGTGATTTATTATCTGACAATTGCTTATCTGCCGGTAAGTTATCATCTGCCGGCAGTGATTCTTGGTGTACTGGTAATGATGTGCATTTTTGTATTTACGTATCCAAAATATCAGAATAAACAGATCATGACTGCATTTTTCGGTATGGTTTATGTGGGTGTGATGCTGTCTTATATCTATCAGACCCGCGTGCTGCCGGGTGGAGCTTTTCTGGTATGGCTGATCTTTTTATGTTCCTGGGGATGTGATACCTGCGCATACTGTGTGGGTGTACTGATCGGAAAACATAAGATGGCACCGGTATTAAGCCCCAAAAAATCTATTGAGGGAGCTGTCGGAGGTGTTCTCGGTGCTGCACTTCTGGGAGCGATTTATGCGGCAGCGACGGGCGCTTATAACCCGAATCCGGCTCATACACCTCTGATTTACGCGATTATCTGTGGTGTGGGAGCACTGGTATCTATGGTGGGAGATCTGGCTGCTTCTGCGATTAAGAGACAGGAAAATATCAAAGATTATGGAACCTTGATCCCCGGTCATGGCGGTATTCTGGATCGATTTGACAGTGTGATCTTTACTGCACCGGTTATTTACGCACTGGCGATTACTCTGATGTAAAATGATGCATAGGACGTGGAGGAGAGAACATACTATGGAAAAAACAATTGCAATTTTAGGGTCGACCGGTTCTATCGGAACGCAGACTCTGGAAGTAGTAAGAGAAAATCAGGATATCCGGGTGGCCGGTTTGAGTGCAGGAAGCAATATCACTCTGCTGGAAAAACAGATCAGGGAATTTCATCCGTCTCTGGCAGCAGTCTGGGACGAAGAGCAGGCGAAGATCCTGGCAGGAAAAGTTCGCGATCTGGATGTAAAAGTCGTCAGCGGCATGGATGGGCTGTTGCAACTGGCACAGATGGAAGAAAGTCAGATTCTGGTCACGGCGATCGTAGGAATGATCGGGATCCGCCCGACTATCGCGGCCATTCAGGCGGGAAAAGATATTGCACTTGCCAATAAAGAGACACTGGTAACGGCAGGGCATCTGATCATGCCGATGGCAAAAGAAAAAGGAGTACAGATCCTTCCGGTGGACAGTGAACACAGTGCAATTTTTCAGGCGATTCACGGAGAGGATAAGAGAGAGATTCATAAATTGCTGATCACAGCATCCGGCGGACCATTCCGTGGAATGAAAGCATCAGATCTTGCACATGTAAAAGTGGAAGACGCACTGAAACATCCGAACTGGGCGATGGGACAGAAGATCACGATCGACTCGGCAACGCTTGTCAACAAAGGTCTGGAAGTGATGGAGGCAAAGTGGCTCTTTGACGTGGATCTGGATCATATTCAGGTTGTGGTACAGCCAAAGAGCATCATTCATTCGATGGTAGAATTTGTCGATGGTGCGGTGATGGCACAGCTCGGTACACCGGACATGAAACTGCCGATCCAGTATGCACTGTATTATCCACACAGAAGGTATCTTCCGGGAGAACGGCTGGACTTTAAGACACTGACAGAGATTACGTTTGAGGAACCGGATATGGAGACGTTTCTGGGGTTGCCGATGGCGATGGAAGCATCACGGAGAGGTGGCAGTATGCCGACGGTTTTCAATGCGGCCAATGAGCGGGCAGTTGCAAAATTCCTGCATGGACAGATCGGATTTCTGGATATTTACCGAAGCATCCGGGAGGCCATGGATCGTCACCAGGTGATCGAACATCCGTGTCTGGAAGAAATTCTGGAAACTGAAGCAAAAACCTATGAATGGATGGAAAGCAGGTGGAGTGTTTGAGTAGTATAATCGCTGTTCTGATTCTTGGTATCGTAATTATCGTACATGAGTTCGGACATTTTTTACTGGCAAAGACGAATGGCATCGTGGTGGAAGAATTTTCTGTGGGAATGGGACCAAGGATACTGTCAACGCAGCGGGGAACGACGAGGTATTCACTGAAACTGATTCCTTTTGGCGGTTCCTGTATGATGCGGGGGGAAGATGGAGAAGATAACGGAGAAGGGACATTCAACAGCAAATCTGTCTGGAGACGTTTTTCCGTCATTGCCGCAGGACCGATTTTTAATTTTATTCTTGCATTTTTCGGTGCAATGATTATTATAGGTATTATCGGATACGATCCACCGGTTGTCACACAGGTAAAAGAAGGGACACCGGAAGAAGCTGCAGGGCTGAAAGAAGGTGATCTGATCACTTCCTTTGATGGGAAGAAGATTTATCTGGGAAGAGAGCTGTATTCTTATCTGACACTGGAAGGGCTGGAAGATAAAGAGATTGCAGTTACTGTAAAAAGAGATGGGAAAAAAGAAACTCTGACCTATCATCCTGCAACGGAAGAACGTTATATGCTGGGATTCAGTTATAATCCGGATGAAAGTCAGGCGCAGATCCAGTCGGTAACAATCGGTGGCGCACTGGCAGATGCGGGGCTTCAGGCAGGTGACTACATTGCGGCGGTGGATGGTAATGAAATTGCATCCGGTGAGGCGTTGAGTCGGTATTTCGAAGATCATCCGCTGACAGATCAGAAAATAACGCTGACATATCTGCGGGATGGACTGGATTATGATGTGGAGGTGACTCCTCAGGCGGTCAACTATGTGGAACAGGGATTTTCTTACAATCTCGGACGGGAAAAAACAAGTGCGCCGGGTGTGATCAAGTACAGTGCTTTGGAAGTGCGTTACTGGATCAACAGTACGCTGGAAGGCTTGAAACTTCTGATCAGCGGAAAGCTGGGAATGGACAGTCTGTCCGGTCCGGTGGGAGTGGTGAATGTGATCGGAGATGCTTATAAGGAAAGCAAAAGTGAGGGCACACTGATGACCTGGCTTACGATGATCAATATGATGATTCTGATTTCCGCGAATCTGGGAGTTGCCAATCTGCTCCCGCTCCCGGCACTGGATGGCGGCCGACTGGTATTTTTACTGATCGAGGCAGTCAGAGGAAAACCGGTGAACCGGGAGGCAGAAGGCATGGTGCATTTTGCAGGACTGCTTTTGCTGATGGGGCTGCTTGTGTTTGTTACGTTTAAGGACATAAGGGGACTGTTCTGAGAACTGCGGTGTGGAACTGTAATGGAGTATGATGAAATGACATGAAAAAAAAGGACAAAATCAGAAAAATCATTGTATATAGTCTGGCGGTTCTCTTTCTTTTGGGAAGCATTCAGGTTCATGTGCCATCCGGCAATCCGCAGTGGATGTTATCGGAGAAGGAGACAGTACTCACTTCTTTTTCGGAAGATATGAAACTGGTAGACTGCAAGAAAGAGGAAAATGAAAACGGGCCTTTCAACGAGGGAAAAGAAGAAAACCGGCAGTCCCAGGACGGTGAACGGTTGCTGTATTATCTGGCACTGGGCGAGTTTCTGATGTTTCTCGGGACTCTGCTTTCAGGGACTGGACAGATTGAGAAGTTCAGCAGGAAGTATCTGGAGCGGATGGTGTATGTGATCCGTTATATGCAGGATATGGACGGTCGAAAAAAGCATCATTTCTGTTATGAATAAAGAGATATATTTTTATAATAGAAAGGATGTTTATTAAAAATGGAAACGTATAAATTTTTACTGGATCTCTGCCTGATCCTGTTATCAACAAAAGTCCTGGGGCTTCTGACCAGAAAATTTAGTATGCCACAGGTTGTAGGTGCACTGCTTGCCGGAGTTATTCTCGGCCCTGGTATTCTTGGAATTATTACACCGACTGACTTTATCAGCGATACAGCGGAAGTTGGCGTAATCGTCCTGATGTTCTGTGCCGGTATGGAGACGGATGTACAGGAACTGAAAAAAAGCGGAAAATCCGCACTGATCATTGCATTGATCGGTGTACTGGTACCTCTGGTTGGCGGCTATGCCGTAGCAGCGTTCTTTAACCGTCCGGGTATGCTCGAATCAGATGCATCCTGCAGTCTGTTTTTGCAGAATGTATTTATCGGTGTGATCCTGACAGCAACTTCCGTAAGTATCACAGTTGAGACACTGAAAGAACTTGGAAAATTAAAAACCCGTTCCGGTAACGCGATTCTTGGTGCGGCAGTTATCGATGACATTCTTGGTATCATAGCACTGACACTGATCACCAGTATGGCAGATGAATCAGTTAAGATTTCAATTGTGTTACTGAAGATTATTGGTTTCTTTATCTTTGTTGCTGTGGCAGGATTTATTTTCTATAAGTTCTTCAGCAAATGGAGTGCGGGGGAAGGTACAGGTCTGCAGAGACATGTAATCGTATCCTTTGTATTCTGTCTGTTTATGTCCTATGCGGCAGAACAGTTTTTTGGCGTTGCCGATATCACTGGAGCTTATTTTGCAGGTCTGATTATCTCTATGACCCAGAGAGAGCCGTATATTGCATCCAGATTTGATGTGCTTTCTTATACATATCTTTCACCGATCTTTTTTGCAAGCATCGGTCTGAAGGTAAGTCTTCCGGAAATGAATGGTACGATCGTTGCATTTGCGGTTGTGCTTACCATTGTCGCTATCCTGACCAAAGTAGTCGGATGTGGTCTGGGTGCAAAGCTCTGTCACTATAAGAATTATCAGGCGATTCGTATCGGTGTGGGTATGATCTCCCGAGGTGAGGTTGCGCTGATCGTGGCAAGTAAGGGAGAGAGCCTGGGAATGATGTCGACGGCGGTTATGGGACCGGTTGTTATCGTGGTTATCCTGACGACCATTATTGCGCCGATTCTGCTGAAACCGGTATTCAAACGGGGACCGGAGACAACACCGGATCCGAATGTGGATATGTCTAAGAATTATGAGGCGATTAATAAGTTCAGGGAAGGTAAATAAAAGATTAGTTGAGAACTCCTGAAAAGGACGATGTGCAAGGCGGACGAAACCGGGGGACTCACATAGAAAAACAGACACCCGCTGGTAACGCACAGCTGAGCTAGTCACCAACTACGACTAGATTCACGATGGTCGGCTGACCATCGCGAAAGTCTACGTAGGTGCCGGATCTCATCTGTGCTAAGGGCACCAGCAGAAGGGTGTCTGTTTTTCTATGTGAGTCCCCCGGTTTCTGTGCATCGCGCAGAGGATATATGGTAGTTAGATATTGGAGATAAGAGATACGAGATAAGAGATAAGAGATAAGAGGTTATTTTTTGTGGGAGAAGGTCACAGAAAATCTGAGAGATATCGCGCGAATTTATGTGATCAGCATAAATTCTGTGCATTGCTCAGTGTGTTGCTGGGCACGGGGGAACGTTAGCCAAAATGCCGGCTGGGTTGAGACGGAAGATGATAGAAATTGACAGTGAAATACTGAGGCTTTATAATAGAAATAAAAAGAAATGATATATTATTTAAGATGAAAGGATATAAGCGTGGAGAAAGAGTTATTGTATAAGAAAATCTATGATGATTTGCTGGAGGCTATTGAAAAAGGGATATATCCGCCCGGTTCGAAGCTTCCTTCCGAAAAGGAATTGATGGAACAGTATAATGTGAGCAGAATCACCAGTAAAAAGGCTCTGGAAATGCTGGCTGACCGGAATATTATTGTCAGGATGCCGGGAAAGGGTTCGTTTGTACTGGAAGAGAATGAGCAGGACAGAGAGAATCTTCCGGCGGTGCCACAGACCGTGGAACCGGTAAGAAAAGGGAAAATGCTGGGTGTTATTCTGGATTTTTTCAGTGGTTTTTTCGGGTGTGAGCTGATAGCCGGGATTGAGCATGAGTGTTGGTCTAAAAATTATCATATGATCCTGAAGTGTACCTACGGAAATGTGGAGGCAGAGAGCAGAGCGATTGACGAACTGATGGAACTTGGTGTTGACGGGATTATTCTGATGTGTGTGCAGGGGGAAAATTACAGTACAAGGATTGTGAAGCTTGCACTGGATAAATTTCCGGTAATACTGGTCGACCGGGCGCTTAAAGGACTTCCGATTCCCTGTATTGGCACAGATAATTACAGGGCAGCCCAGGATCTGGTGAATATCTTGCTGGAAGAAGGACATGAAAAGATTTGTTTTGTATCCCAGGCTCCGTTGGAGACATCTTCTGTGGAGGAACGGTTTAATGGGTACAGGGATACCATGCTTGAACACAAGATCCTGACGAATGAAGATCTGTGGATGATCGACCTGGACAGTCTGGTTGAAAATATCGAAGAAACCAGGGAAAAAGAAAAAAAGGTAATGGAAGCGATTGAAAACTATGTGGAAAATCATCCGCAGGTGACCGCCTTTTTTACGGTTGATCTGCAGACAGGTGTACTGGTGTATAGAGTATTGCAGAAAAAGAATCTCAGGAAAGAGATTGTCTTTTTTGATGGGGTGGAAGAGGGATATGAGTTTCACACGTATTGCACGCACGTTATGCAGGGGCAGTACCTTATGGGGGCAATGGCGGTGAAAAATCTGTGTCGCCTTATCAAAGGAGGCGAAGTGGAATTACGGAAATATGTCCCGTACAGTATTATCAGAAAAGATCCACAGATGTAAAAGAAACAGGTGATATTTGATATAACAGTTTTAAAAAAAGAATTGACATATTAATATATCAATAGTATGATATGGATGTACAAGGGTGTATGCAAAAATAAAATATAAGAAAAGGAGAAGCTGTATGAAGTTAATGCATTCAGAATGGCAGGACAGAGTAAAGCACTGGGTTCGTACATTGAGAGATGATTTTTATGAACCGTTGGGGGAAATTCGATGGGAAGCTTTTCGAACCATGGATCATCTATCTCCGGAAGAAGCATTACAGGGGCATTTTACGTCGGCAGAACCAGGCTTTATATGGGGGAAAACCTGGGAATACTGTTGGTTTAAAGGCAGTGTGATCCTTCCTAAAGCAGCAGAAGGAAAGAGAATCGTGATGAACCTGGATGCCGGAGGAGAATCCACCGTATTTGTCAACGGAAAGGCATTCGGAAATTACCGTGCGGCATGGGTGGATGAACCACATCAGTTTATTGAAGATAACTGTCTGGCAGTCAGCGGAAAAGAAGGCGACACCTATGAGATTCTGATGGAAACATATGCAGGTCATTTTTATCCGGAGGCACCAACGGGGGGCTGCGCGACGGGACCGGTGTTGCCGGGGGCATATACAGATCCGAAAAAAGAAGGGGCAAGATGTGTTCTGGGTACTTCCACTTTTGGGGTGTGGAACGAAGATGCATATCAGCTGTTTATGGATGTGGATACACTGGGACGTCTTCTGGAAACGATGGATTCCACAACACTGCGTGCTGCGAAAATTGCAAAAGCATTAGAGAAATTTACACTGATCGTGGATTTTGAACAGCCGCGGGAAGCACGGATCGCATCTTATAAAGAAGCGAGAGAAGCATTAAGACCGCTGATGGAAGCAAAGAACGGTTCTACGATGCCGGTATTCTATGCGATTGGTAATGCGCATCTGGACCTGGCATGGTTATGGCCGATGGAAGAGACACATCGGAAAACAGAGCGTACCTTTGCGGCACAGCTGCGTCTGATCGAGCAGTATCCGGAATATAAATATGTGCAGAGTCAGCCTGCAGCATATGAGATGTGCCGGAAGTATTATCCGGAGTTGTTTGAACGGATCAAAGAAGCGATCAAAGGTGGCCAGTGGATCGCTGATGGTGCCATGTGGGTAGAGCCGGATACCAATATGGCCAGCGGTGAAGCACTGATCCGTCAGTTGGTTCACGGAAAACGCTACTATAAAGAAGAGCTGGGAGTGGACAGCGAAGTGTTATGGCTTCCGGATACTTTTGGATATACGGCAGCACTGCCACAGATTCTGAAAGGCTGTGGCGTGAATTATCTGGTAACACAGAAAATTTTCTGGTCTTATAACGAAGGAGAACAGTTCCCGTATCATTATTTCACCTGGCAGGGTATGGACGGCAGTGAGATTGATTCTTTCTTACCGACCAGTTATACCTATCGGACACATCCGAGTGAAGTAAATAAAATCTGGCAGAATCGTGTGCAGGTGCAGGATCTGGATGCTTTCCTGCTTCCGTTCGGATATGGAGATGGTGGCGGCGGTCCGGCAAGAGATTTTATCGAATCTGCAAAACGTCAGGAAGATCTGGAAGGCGGCGTAAAAGTAAAAATGGCAGGTCCGCTGGAATTCTTCCACGATATGGAAGCGCAGGGCGGCCCGGCAAATACTTATGTTGGAGAATTGTATTTCAGCGCCCACAGAGGAACGTATACTTCTCAGGCGATGGTAAAACAGAACAACAGAAGATGCGAACTGGCACTGCGTGAGATGGAGATGTGGAGTACTCTGGCAATGAATAAAGGCATGGCTTATGATTTTTCCAAAGCAGATGCTTTATGGAAAGAACTTCTGTTACATCAATTCCATGATATTCTTCCGGGTTCCAGTATTGCAAAAGTTTATGTGGATGCAGAAAAAGCGTTTCATGAGATTCTGGATGGTGTGGAAGAATTGCAGGCAGATGCACTGAGTGAGCTGACCGATCAGAAAGAATCTCAGGCAGTGACCGTATTTAACTCCTTAAGCTTCCCGAGAAAGATATTGGCAGAATTGCCGGATGCATTTGCGGGTGGAGCAAAAACAGTGGATGGAACTGTTGTTCCGGTACAGAAAATCGGTGATACGGTGAAAGTATCTGTAGAAGTACCGTCCTGTGGAGCAGTTTCTCTGATTCCGGCAGAAGGTCAGGTGGAAGAAAAGGCAGTTGCAGTAGAAACATGTGATGGTGGATTTACCATGGAAAACAGCCAGGTAAAAGCAGCCGTAAACGAAAAAGGCGAGGTGATTTCTTTCGTACTGAAAGAGTCCGGAAGAGAGTTCGCAGCAGATGCCATGAACCGCTTCCATCTGTACAAAGATGTACCACGTATGTTTGATGCATGGGATATTGATTCCAATTATATCGATCAGGAAATCGAGGCGGCAAAAAATGTTGCGGTTTCCATGGAAGCAGATGGTCTGGAAGGTGTGCTGAAAGTAACCGGAGAGATCAGCAATTCCACCTTTACACAGTATATCCGTCTGGCGGCAGACAGCCGAAGAATCGAGTTTGAGACAGAGGTTGACTGGAAAGAAATGCATCGTCTGTTAAAGGCAGGATTCCCGGTAAATGTTTATGCGGAAAATGGTATCAATGAGATGCAGTTCGGATTCGTGGAACATCCGACACATCGTTCCAGAGCTTATGACAAAGATCGGTTTGAAGTATGCAATCACCGTTACAGTGCACTTGCTGACGGCGCACATGGTGCAGCGGTGTTGAATGACTGTAAATATGGAATCAGCATGAATGGAAATGCTCTGGAGCTGACACTGCTTCGTGCAGGTACCTGCCCGGAAATGTGTGCAGATAACAGAGTTCATCACTTCACCTATGCATTTACCGCATGGGAGGGAAGTTTTGCAGAAAGTGATGTGGTAAGACAGGGGTACGAACTGAATGTAAAACCGGTAGTTGCCGGCGGTGCAGTACCGACGTTCAGTGCACTCACCATTGATAAAGAGAATGTTATTCTGGATACCATGAAACCGGCAGAAGACGGAAGTGGAGATATTATTCTTCGTCTGTATGAATCCAAGAAGGCTGCGGTTTTGGCAACAGTTACTTTATCGGATCTGTTACAGGGAGAGAAGGTTTATCTTTGTGATATGCTGGAGAACTGTAAGGAAGAGATTTCGGTGGAAAACGGAGAGATTTCGTTGAACTTCCGGGCATTTGAGGTTAAGACGGTTCGGATTAAGAAGTAAGATTGGTTAGAAAGTTCAAGGCGGACGAACCCGCAGGACGCACATAGAAAAACAGACACCCGCTGGTAACGCACAGCTGAGCTAGTCACCAACTACGACTAGATTCACGATGGTCGGCTGACCATCGCGAAAGTCTACGTAGGTGCCGGATCTCATCTGTGCTAAGGGCACCAGCAGAAGGGTGTCTGTTTTTCTATGTGCGTCCTGCGGGTTCTGCGTACTGGCAGGGGGGATAGCTTTGGAATACTAGAGCGTGTCTGAAAAAGGCTTTTTGCAAACTGGGACTCGCAGATTGCGGAAATGATTTTTCAGACACGCTCTAAGGGGTAAAATATTATTTTGGGGTGGCGGAAACTGTGGTTGTGGTTCTGGTGTGAAAGTGGTCCCAGAGTTTGTTGCAGAGGACTGTGTAGGCAGCACCGAAGATGTTAGTTCCGATACGGAGGGCCAGGGCGTAGGGGAGACCGAAGAGGGTGGTGGCGATGGAGAGGGCACCAAAGGTGTTGAAAACGGTCTGCCATGGATAGCTTGCAGAGTAGCCAACGCCGATTCCGCCGATCATTCCGATGTAGGGATACATGTTTTCAGGGAGCAGGAGATAGAGAACCAGAAAAACAGCGCATCCGATGATGTTATATAATCCCCTTGGAACAGCACGCTGTTCACAGTCTTTTGTAAAAGGAAGACATACGGACATACAGGCGATTCCTGCCCACATGGCGCGGGGAAGGCCGGCCAGGTTCATAAAAAGCATGGCGCTGGATACGATAAAGGTCAGTTTCAGGTACCAGCGGCTTCTTGCGGAATGTAAATCAAATTCCCGGAAAAGATCTGAGAATGTTCTGCGATAGGGACGATGTTTCTGGTTTTTATAGAAGATTCCCATACACAGGAGCATTCCCGCAAAAAGACCGATGACACGAAGCAAGAAGGCATATCCCTGCACATCATATCCGGTCAGAAGGAGATAACCAAGAACAAAAGTGGAATGGTTATACATAATAACATTATGACATCCGAGAATCATCAGCAGAAGGATGCAGGTCAGGTGTACCGGAAATGCTGCCAGGGGAGGAAGCATATTTGCCAGACGTGGACCGGTCATGAGAATCGCAAAGAGGAGGGCAATAACGCCAAGTCCATGGGTGGTGCGGATTCCAAAATCAGCCTGTCGGAGAACTAAAACCGCCAGAAGTACGGTAACACCTACGACGCTGTTTTCGCTTCCGAGAAATCTGCTGAACAGAGAGACCACCGCCACACAAAAAGCCATGACCAGATAAACTTTAAAATTGTAAACCAGAATATGGCGTCTTTTTTCTTGGGGATTGGTTGTCTTATGAATCAATTGTTTGGATCCGGCAGAGCTTAACTGTAGTTCCTGATAAAAAGTCATATGATTTATCATCCTTTCTTTTTTGTTGGTTGAAAAGTAAAACGTAGAGGGAACTATAACGCAAAACAGATGAAAGGTCAAGAGAAAAATCATTTTTTAGTGCCTGGCATTACTCCTGTGCATATACTATCCTGAGCCTAAAATTATGAGGTTATAATAAAATGTCAACCACGCTTATAAAATCTGTGCAATCCTATACCGACCACGGCAAGCTGCAGATCCAGCTTGTCTCTCAGATCCAGAATCGGCCTGTCCAGGGAGCGAAAATCAGTATCAGCTACACCGGAGCCCCCGGGCAGCCACTAGAACAATTACGGACCAACAGCAGCGGTCAGACCGAAACCATCGAACTGGCGGCACCACCGGTGGAGTACAGCCTGCAGCCATCGGAAGAACAACCTTATTCGGAATATAATCTGAAGGTGGAAGCCGAAGGCTATGAACCCATAGAAGTATCCGGAAGTGAGATCCTGTCCGGTGAGATCAGCAGACAGAAAATAAAACTCCGGCCGATCAGCGATGGTAACTATGAAGATGTGGTGATTCCGGATCATACGTTGTTTGGTAATTATCCGGAAAAAATACCGGAAGAAGAAGTTAAACCGGTCAACGAATCCGGAGAAATTGTGTTGAGTCGTGTAGTGATACCGGAATATGTAGTAGTACACGATGGATCACCAGCAGATTCCACTGCTGATAATTATTATGTAAGATATCGGGATTATATAAAAAACGTGGCATGCAGCGAGATATACGCAACCTGGCCACCTGAGACGATCAAGGCGAATGTTCTGGCAATCATGTCTTTTACTCTGAACCGGGTTTATACGGAGTGGTATAGAAACAAAAAGTACGACTTTACCATTACATCCTCCACTGCCTTCGATCACAAATGGATATACGGTCGCAATATTTTCGACAGTATATCCAACATAGTGGATGAACTCTTCGAAAACTATTTGTCACGTCCGAATGTCCGTCAGCCGATTCTGACCCAGTACTGTGACGGACAGCGGGTGACCTGCCCGCAGTGGATGAGTCAGTGGGGAAGTAAATATCTTGGTGATCAAAATTACACGGCAATCGAAATCATCAGAAACTATTATGGGGAAAGTATGTATATCAATTCCGCAGAAGAGATTTCGGGAATCCCGGCATCCTGGCCGGGCTACGATCTGGATATCGGAGCAAGTGGCATGAAAGTCAGGCAGATTCAGGAACAGTTAAATACTATCGGGGAAGTTTATACAGAAGTTCCCAGGGGACCGGTGGATGGAATATACGGAGAGCGAACAAAAGAAGCAGTACGGCAGTTTCAGTCCGTTTTTGGACTGGGACAGACAGGAGTCGTTGATTATCCGACCTGGTATAAGATCCAGGAAATCTATGTGGGAATCACGAGAATCGCAGAGCTATATTGAAAGAATTATTCCTGTTCACTGATAAGATCCCGCGAAGCGTGTTACCGGGAACGGAGTGAACAGGAACAGAAAAAATGTCGCTAATTGAAGTATTACATTTTTGACATGGGCAATGAAAAGGATTATAATTAATAACCAGGGAAGTATACGTAACGTGAAGTAACAGGAGGAAATACCAGAAAGTGATAAGAAAAGAATGGAAACGTATGCTGGCACTGTCTATGACATATATAATGACTTTGTCCGTGGCAGCGCCAGTCAAGGCTGCTGAAGAAGAACTCGGTGTACCGACAGCGGAAACAGCAGCGGAAACAGCAGCAGAAGTACAGGAAACCCCGGAACAGTTTGAGGCAAGAACAGGATACCATTTATCAGAGGGATATACCTATGTACTGAATAACGGGTTTGTGATTCTGCAGGCAGATGGTTCGCCACAGATCACACCGGTTGCCACCCCGGAACCAACACCAAGTGAAACGCCGACGCCGACACCGACAACGGAACCGACTGTAACACCGACGCCGGCAGGAGAGAATACTCCAACACCCACACCGGGTCAGGAAGGGGCAGAACCACAGGAAGTGACAGAACAGCCCGCACCGGAGCCCACACCGGCACCTGAGACCACCCCGGAAGCTGCGCAGGAGACTGCGGTGGAAGAAAATATCCCGGTTATTACAGCATTTCCACAGTCTGTGGAAGTACCGGTGACGGTGGAGGATTACCGTTTCTGGACAGTATCTGCCAGCAGAAAAGCGGCACAGGCGAAAGTGGTTCTGGAGATCAAAGAAGAGAAGTCACAGGATTCCCGGAGTGTGGGAAGGCTGGAAGAAGGCGGTATCTGTTATATTTTAAGAAAGGAAGACGGATGGTACTACGTGGAATCCGGAACCGTTCGTGGTTTTGTGGAGAAAAAAGCGCTTCGCAGAATCGGAGATAAGAATGAGGCGCTGCTTACTCCGGTATATGCAACAGAGCTGCTTGCGCCGGCAGAAAATCAGGCATATGCATATTACCGGGCAACGATTCAGCAGACTGCAGCAAAGAAGCATTACGCACTCTGCAAAGGGGATGAACTGAATATCAGGGCGGACAAGAGCACAGACAGTGAGATTGTCGGTACGATGAAAAAGGGAAATCTCTGTTATATTCTTGCAGATGAGACAGAAGAGTGGGTATATGTGGAATCCGGAGAAGTTCGTGGATTTGCAAAAAAGGAATATCTGCAGACAGGCAGGAAAGTGAAGAGAAAAGTGAATAAGACCGGAGCGGATCGTTTTACGCTGGCGGTTGCCAAGGTAGATCCGAAAGAAAATCCGGCACGTTATTATACGTTGACTTCGGTGAAAACGGGAATTCCGGACGGGGCGATCCGTGATTCGATCGTGGATTATGCCAGTGGATTCCTTGGAACTGTCTGGAAGGAAGAAGGAACCAGCCTTTGCGAAGGAATTGATACCAGCGAGTTTGTTGAGCAGATTTATGAGGCATACGGATATAATGTCACGGATAAAGACGGAAATATACAGGAACAGGGAAAGGTTTCTGTGGATCAGGCAAAACCCGGTGATGTGATCTGCTATGGATCCGGGGAAGGAACAAGTGCAGCCGGTATTTATGTGGGTGACGGCAAGATGGTACAGGCTTCTGAGGCGAGAGGCAAGGTGGTAACAGTAAAGATAGATCCGGAACAGGAGAACTTTGCCCTGGAGCTTTTTGAAGATACGAAAGTGATTGCAGGAAGTAAGGATATCAGTGAAGTGAATGCAACGGAAGCAATGTACGGACAGGATCTGGGACTTTTTAAGCTGACATATTACTGTGCGTGTGCGAAGTGTTGTGGAAAGGCAACCGGAATTACTGCTTCCGGAGCGAGGGTTGCGGAAGGGGAAACGATCGCGGTGGATCCTTCAGTGATTCCTTATGGAACGAAAGTTATTATTAATGGACATATTTTTACGGCACAGGATTGCGGCAGTGGAGTAAAGCAGAATCATATTGACATCTATGTGGATGATCATGAGCGGGCTCTGGCACTGGGGTGCAATTATGCGGATGTGCATTTGATGAAGTGAGAAGAGACTGTCACACTCTGGGTAGGGTGTGGCAGTTTTTTACTTTACGGGAAATTGCTTTACAGTAAAGTAGAAAACGCTCCGCGAAGATGCTCCAGGGCACATTCTTTGTTACTGATCAGATAAGTACACTGCGTATCGGAAGAAACCGGGTGAGGATTTCGACAAATGTATACACAATTAAGTGAAAATCAGGAAAAAATTGGAAAATAAAAAGGATTTTGTGAGGAAAGAGTGGAATATATTTAACAGAATAGATGAAAATAGAATGGTTTTTACTGTTTTTGGTAATAGAAGGGGTGATGTATTTGAATATCAGGGAACAGGCAGAGGAGCGGGAGTTTCAGTATCTGAGCCGGTATGCTTCACACAGCAGAGAGTCGAAGGGCAGAGAGCGTGTGGAGGAGGAGTGTGATATCCGGACGGTGTATCAGAGGGATCGGGATCGGATTATTCATTCGAAGGCGTTTCGACGGTTGAAGGATAAGACACAGGTGTTTCTTGCGGCGCAGGGAGATCATTATCGGACCAGACTGACACATACGCTGGAGGTATCACAGACGGCGCGGACGATCGCGAAGGCGCTGGAGCTGAATGAGGATCTGGTGGAAGCAATTGCGCTGGGGCATGATCTGGGGCATACACCGTTCGGACATGCCGGTGAAGCGGCTCTGAATGAAATCTGCCCGGAAGGATTTGCACATTTTAAGCAGAGTGTCCGGGTGGTGGAACGGCTGGAAAAGAACGGGGAGGGACTGAATCTGACCTGGGAAGTAAGGGACGGGATGTTGAATCACCGGACATCCGGCACACCGCATACCCTGGAAGGTCAGGTAGTCCGACTGTGTGATAAGATTTCTTATATCCATCATGATATGGATGATGCACAGAGGGCAGGAATTTTTCAGGAAGATGATATTCCGATCACAATCAGGGTGACACTGGGAGATTCCTGCAAAGAGCGGTTAAATACGTTGATCCATGATACGATCCGCAACAGCTACGGAAAAGATAAAGTCGAGATGACACCGGAGATTGCGGAGGCGATGCGGGAACTTCGCACATTGATGTTTCGGAGCGTTTACAATAATCCGGTGGCGAAAAAAGAAGAAAGAAAAGCTAGGACGATGCTGCAGGAGATGTATCTGTATTATAGCAGGCATCCGGAACAGATGTCCCGGGAATACCAGAAACTGATCGCAGAAGGCGAGAACAGAGAAAGGGTGGTATGTGATTATATCTCCGGCATGACGGATCAGTATGCGATGGCAAAATTCAAAGAAATTTTTATTCCTTCAGCCTGGGCGGTATACTGAACTGCAGGGGAATCGTTGCGAAGAAGAATAAAAAAAAGCATATTTTGTCAAAGAAAAAGAGAACCGGGACAAATAAAAAAGGATATTGTCGCCGGACGGGGAATATATATATACGTGGGTAAATGACAACAGTGGATAAAGGAGAGAGAAAACATGCGTTATTCGGATGATCTGATCGAAGAAATTCGAATGAAAAACGATATTGTAGATGTGATTTCCGGTTATGTGAAATTGCAGCGAAAAGGAAGTTCCTATTTCGGACTTTGTCCCTTTCATAATGAAAAATCACCGTCGTTTTCCGTAAGCCCCGGAAAGCAGATGTATTATTGCTTTGGATGTGGAGCTGGTGGTAATGTATTTACCTTTCTGATGGAATATGAGAACTTTACTTTCCCGGAGGCGCTGGAGATGCTGGCGGACCGTGCAGGAGTGGAACTTCCCAAAATGGAATATTCCAAAGAAGCGAAAGAACAGGCAGACCTGAAATCCGCACTTCTAGAGATAAACAAGGAAGCGGCGAAGTTCTACTATTATCAGCTGCGCCAGAAAACCGGAGAACAGGGGATGGCATATCTGAAGGGCAGAGAACTCAGTGATGAAACCATCAATAAGTTTGGTCTTGGGTATTCCGGCAAGTTCAGCAACAACCTGTATCAATATCTGAAGGGAAAAAACTATTCAGATGAGCTCTTACGGCAGTCAGGGCTGTTTAATGTGGATGAAAAACGTGGCATGTATGATAAGTTCTGGAACCGTGTGATCTATCCGATCATGGATGTGAACAACCGTGTGATCGGATTCGGCGGCAGGGTGATGGGAGATGCAAAGCCCAAATATCTGAACTCACCGGAGACGAAGATCTTTGATAAGAGCCGAAACCTGTACGGACTGAATATGGCGCGTTCTTCGAGAAAGAAAAATCTGATCATCTGCGAGGGGTACATGGATGTGATCTCCATGCATCAGGCAGGATTTAACAATGCAGTGGCGTCTCTGGGAACGGCTCTGACCTCTCAGCAGGCCAGTCTCCTGAAACGGTATACCGATGAAGTCCTGATCATTTACGACAGTGATGAAGCAGGTGTGAAAGCAGCTCTCCGGGCCATCCCGATGTTAAAAACCGCCGGACTTTCCACGAAGGTCATCAATCTCAGGCCTTATAAGGATCCGGATGAATTTATCAAAAATATGGGAAAAGAAGCCTTTCAGGAGAGGCTGGATCACGGAATGAACAGTTTTATGTTTGAACTGAAGGCACTGGAAGGGCAGTATGATATGGAGGACCCGCAGGGTCGAACGGACTTTTTTAAAGAAACGGCAAAGCGGCTGCTGCGTTTTGAAGACGAGATTGAACGAAGCAGTTATATCAAAACCATTGCCGGAACTTATCAGGTCGAGCCGGAAGAACTCAGAAAGATGGTGAACCGGCTGGCGATGAAGGGCGTGGGAATGACAGAGACTGTCAAACCAAAATCGGGTCTGAACAGGAATAAGGAAAAGCAGAACGGATACGAAGTATCTCAGAAACTGATGCTTACCTGGCTGACTTCTTATCCGGAGATTTTCGGAGAGGTAAGCCGTTATATCGGACCGGATGATTTTACAAGACCCCTCTATCATCAGGTGGCTGAACTGCTATATGAGCAGTATCGGCAGGGCGAGCCAAACCCGGCGAGACTGCTGAACCGGTTTACGGACAGCGAGGAACAGACCGAAGTGGCGGCTGTATTCAACGCGACGATTCCGCTGGACTCGGAACAGGAGAGGGAGCAGGCATTACTGGATGTGATATGCAGAATGAAGGAAGACAGTATCGCCCACCGCACAGAGAATCTGGCACCTACAGACATGCAGGGGCTGATGAATCTGATGCAGGCGAAAAAAGAACTGGAAGAGTTAAAAGCCGGAAAGCTGCATTTGCATATTTCTTTTTGTTAAGGATAAAATATAAACAATATATGGAAGGATGGAAAAACAGATGGAAATGGATAAAGCCCAATTTGCAGAACAGTTGAAAAACCTTGTGGAATTAGGCAAGAAGAAGAAAAATGTGCTGGAGTATCAGGAAATCAATGATTTCTTTAAAGGAATCACCCTGAACAATGAGCAGATGGATCTGATCTTCGAATATCTGGAAGCCAATGGCGTGGATGTACTCCGGGTAACCGAGGACGACGCACTGCTGGATAATGAAGATATGCATATGGAAGAGGATGAGGTGGATCTGGAAAATATAGACCTTTCCGTACCGGAAGGGGTCAGTATCGAGGATCCGGTTCGTATGTATCTGAAAGAGATCGGTAAAGTGCCTCTTCTGAGTGCAGAAGAGGAAATCGAACTGGCAAAACGGATGGAAAACGGCGATCAGGCGGCGAAAAAACGTCTGGCAGAAGCCAATCTTCGTCTGGTGGTCAGCATCGCAAAACGATATGTGGGACGCGGCATGTTGTTCCTGGATCTGATTCAGGAGGGAAATCTGGGTCTGATCAAAGCAGTGGAAAAATTTGACTACACCAAAGGATATAAGTTCAGTACCTATGCAACCTGGTGGATCCGTCAGGCCATCACCCGTGCGATCGCCGATCAGGCAAGAACGATCCGTATCCCGGTGCATATGGTAGAAACCATCAACAAACTGATCCGTGTGTCCAGACAGTTACTGCAGGAGCTGGGCCGTGAACCTACGCCGGAAGAGATTGCAGAAGAGATGAATATGCCGGTGGAAAGAGTCCGTGAGATCCTTAAGATTTCTCAGGAACCGGTTTCTCTGGAAACCCCGATCGGTGAAGAAGAAGACAGCCATCTGGGTGACTTTATCCAGGATGATAACGTTCCGGTACCTGCAGATGCAGCAGCCTTTACGCTGTTAAAAGAACAGCTGGTAGAGGTGCTGAGCACACTGACCGAGAGAGAACAGAAAGTACTTCGTCTGCGTTTCGGCCTGGATGATGGAAGAGCCAGAACACTGGAAGAAGTAGGAAAAGAATTCAGTGTCACAAGAGAACGTATCCGTCAGATCGAAGCGAAAGCATTAAGAAAACTGCGTCACCCCAGCCGCAGCAGAAAGCTGAAGGATTATCTGGATTAATGGAATTATCCAAAAGACTTCGGATGAATGCTTCTTTTGTGACACCGGGAAACCGGCTGGCAGATGTGGGAACGGATCATGGATATATTCCGATCGCTCTTTGCCTGGAAGGCGTGATTCCATCAGCTCTGGCTATGGATGTGAATCCGGGACCACTGGAGCGCGCAAAAGAACATATACAACAGTTTGATCTGGAAACAGATATACATACCCGCCTCTCCGATGGTGTACAGGCTTTGTGCCCCGGGGAGGCGGATTCTGTCCTGATTGCCGGAATGGGCGGGGCATTGACAGTGAAGATTCTGGAAGCAGGTGAAAAGGTGCTTGCTTCCGTAAAAGAACTGATCCTGCAACCCCAGTCAGAGATCGACAAAGTCCGGTCATACCTTCTGACTCATGGATATGTGATAGCCGGGGAAAAGATGGTATATGAGGACGGAAAATATTATCCCGCCATGCGGGCAGTACATGGGGAAATGCCGCTGTGGCAGGAGGTGGAGTTACAGTATGGAAAATATCTGCTGGAAGAGAAACATCCGGTATTAGAGGAATATCTGAAAGACAAACAGAAAACCTGCAGGAAAATACAGGAAAAACTCGCAGCAGACGGAAAGAAAGCAGAAAAGATCACCGCACGGCAAAAAGAGCTGGAGGACGAACTTCGGCTGATCGGGCAGGCACTGGAGGTGTATGAACGATGATATGTAAAGAAGTTATGAGAAAGCTGGAAGAACGGTGGAATCCTTCCTATGCACTGGAATGGGATAACGTAGGACTTCTGGTGGGAAGAGAAGAAAAAGAAATCAAAAAAATATTTACAGCACTGGATGCTACAGAAAAGACGATCGCACAGGCACTGGAATTCGGTGCGGATCTTCTGATCACCCATCACCCGATGATTTTTTCACCGGTAAAAAAAGTGACCAGTGCAGATTTTATCGGTCGCAGACTGATTACGATGATCCAGGCGGATCTGTGTTATTATGCAATGCATACGAACTTTGATGTGAAGGGGATGGCACAGCTGAATCAGGAATGTCTGGGACTTACGGACTGTGAAGTGCTGGAAGAAACCGCTCCCGGGGAAGGCATCGGAAGAGTAGGTGCGCTGGAAGGGACGATGGATCTGAAACAATTTGCCGGAAAAGTAAGAAACGACTTTGAGATCCCGGATGTACGGATGTACGGAGATCCGGCAGCGATCATTCATCGTGTGGCAGTGAGCAGCGGCTCCGGAAAAAGTATGATCCGTGGTGCGATTGAAAAAGGTGCCGATGTGATCGTTACCGGAGATGTGGATTATCATTCGGCAATTGATGCCGTTGCGCAGGGAATCGCTGTGATCGATGCCGGTCATTATGGAACTGAATATGGATTTATCGCATATATGAGACAGGAACTGGAAACTATGTTTCCGGAGCTTGCGGTAGGCACTGCCAGAGTGCATCATCCGTACCGGGTGGTGTAGCGGCAGCTGAAAGGAGTGGTGAAGATGGGACTTAAGATGTGTAAAGTAACAGTGGGTTCCAGGGAGAAAGCATATCCGGATGGAACACCTTTTGGAGAAATTGTCAAAGATTTCGACCAGGATTGCAAGTATCCGGTGGTTCTGGTAACGGTAGACGGAAAACTTCGCGAACTTCATAAAAAGATTCGCCGAGACTGCAGGATCTCACTGGTGACGGTGGCGGACAGTATCGGTCATAAAACATACAAAAGAAGCATGAATCTACTGCTGTTAAAGGCGGTATATCATGTGGCAGGACATGAGAAGATCCGGAAGATTGTCCTGCATTTTACGGTGGGAGAGGGATTTTACTATACGATTGATGGAGATGTGACGATCGATCAGCCATTTCTGGATCAGGTGGAAACGTATATGCATGAGCTGGTGGAAAAACATGCACCGGTGATGAAACGGAGTGTGTCTACCGCCTCTGCGCTGGATCTCTTTCACAAATATGGTATGTATGACAAAGAAAAACTGTTTCGTTACCGGAGAAGTTCCCGCGTAAATATCTATAATCTCGAGGAATTCGAGGATTATTTTTACGGGTATATGGTATGGCATACCGGATATCTGAAATATTTCAAATTGTATCCGTATGACGAGGGCTTTGTGATGCAGATGCCAACCCGGAAAGAACCGGAAAAACTGCCGCCGTTTACGCCGTCACCGAAGATTTTTCAGGTGCAGAAAGAGGCGGAAAAATGGGGCGAGATGATGGGAGTTTCCGTGGTAGGGGAACTGAACGAGAAGATCTCGAAAGGAAAAATGCAGGAACTGCTGCTGATCTCGGAAGCTCTGCAGGAGGGAAGAATCTCAAAGATCGCAGAGCAGATCATCGAGCGTGGCGGTGTAAAATTCGTTATGATCGCCGGACCATCCTCCTCAGGAAAAACCACATTTTCTCATCGCCTGTCAATCCAGCTGGCGGCTCACGGGATGAAACCGCATCCGATCGCAGTGGATAATTATTTTGTAAACCGGGAAGATACGCCGCGGGATGAAAACGGGAACTACAATTACGAGTGTCTGGAAGCTATCGATGTGGAACTTTTCAACCGCGATATGAATGCGCTGCTTAAGGGCGAGCGGGTGGAACTGCCACGGTTTAATTTCAAACTGGGAAAACGGGAATACAAAGGGGATTTCCTGCAGATGCAGCCGAACGATATTCTGGTGATTGAGGGAATCCACGGACTGAACGACCGGCTGAGCTATTCGCTTCCGACGGAGAGCAAATTCAAGATCTATATCAGTGCGCTGACGCAGTTAAATATTGACGAACACAACCGGATTCCGACGACGGACGGACGATTGATTCGCCGGATTGTCCGGGATAACCGGACGAGAGGAACGAGTGCGAAAGCAACGATTGCGATGTGGCCGTCGGTTCGCCGTGGAGAGGATGAAAATATCTTCCCCTATCAGGAACAGGCAGATGCAATGTTTAACTCGGCACTTCTGTATGAACTGGCAGTGCTGAAACTGTACGCGGAGCCGGTACTCTTCCAGATCGGTCCGGACGAACCGGAGTATCAGGAAGCGAAGCGGCTGTTAAAATTCCTGGATTATTTTGTGGGAATCCCCAGTGAGGATATCCCGAAGAATTCTATCCTGAGGGAATTCGTGGGCGGCAGCTGTTTTGATGTGTAAAATAATGTGCGAAAAATATATATTTATAAAAGATATATGAAAAAATGTCAGGGGTGAAAGTGATTTTGTCCCTGGCATTTTCGAAAGAAAGGGTGGAAAGTATGAAAGTATTGATGTTAAACGGAAGCGCAAAAAAAGAAGGCAATACATACCAGTCTCTTCTGGAAGTAGGAAAGGAACTGGAAAGACAGGGCATCGAGTATGAGATCTTTCAGATCGGCAGTCAGCCGGTGAGAGACTGTATCGGATGTGGACAGTGTAATGAAAATGGCTGTGTGTTTGCGGATGACAAAGTCAATGAATTCGTGGCAAAGGCGAAAGAGGCGGACGGATTTGTCTTCGGTACACCGGTCTATTATGCACATCCAAGTGGACGGATCCTGTCATTTCTGGACAGAGTATTTTACAGCAGCGGCAGAGCATTTGCCTTCAAACCGGCGGCTTCTGTAGCAGTGGCAAGACGCGGTGGATGCAGTGCTTCCTTCGATGTACTGAATAAATATTATGGCATCTGCCAAATGCCGGTAGCCGGCTCTACTTACTGGAACATGGTACATGGCTGTGAACCGGGAGAAGTGAAGATGGATGCAGAGGGAATGCAGACCATGCGGAATCTGGCAAAGAACCTGGCCTGGATGATGAAATGTTTTGAAGCCGGAAAAGTAGCAGGTGTGCCACTTCCGGAGACAGAGAGAGGAAATCAGACAAACTTTATCCGATGATGAAAAAACAATATTCTAAGGTTATAAAAATTGTAATCCAGATTCTGTTTTTTCTGTGGATACCGGAGTCTTTTGCTGCCAGTCTGTATGCGGTAAAAAAGCTGATCCATGCGGTTTCGGTGATGGATTTTACTTATGCGCGGGAACCGGTTCTTCTGCTGCTGGAAACTGTTGTAACAACAGCGGTTTTCGGACGGTATTACTGCGGATATATCTGTAGTTTTGGTGCGGCACAGGATCTGAGTTATGATTTGGGAAACCTGATACGAAAACAGACAAAATACCGTAAGAAACGTATGCTTTCGGTGAAAACAGACAAAATTCTTTCCAAACTGAAATATCCTGTTCTGGTGATTGTGGCAGTGAGTGCTGTCTGGAAGAAAAATCTGCTGGATGTCATCAGCCCCTGGAAGGGATTTGCCAGTCTGCTGTCCATGCTGAGAGGAAATTTCAGCAAAGAGAATCTGATTTCTGCAGGTGTCTGGATCTGTATCATTGTTCTGGTCATATCGGCAGTATTTTTCAGAGCGTTTTGCAGATATCTGTGTCCGATGGGAGCAATTTATACACTGCTTTCCTTTTTCTCTTTGGACAGAAGAAAGCGAAGCTGCAAAAACAGCGGAGATTGTTCAATCTGTCCGTATCAGTGCAAACAGCAGAAAAGTAACCGCTGGGGTCTTGCGGTGACCATACTTGTCTTTTCCTGCATGAATCTGTATCTGTTAAAAGCAACGGGAAATGAAACGGCAAGCGGAACAGCAGATGTAAAAGTGACAGAGAAAGGGTCGTATACAGATGGAACGTATACAGGAACCGGTAATGGATTCCGTGGTAAGATCGATGTGACGGTCACTATTAAAAATGGAAATATTTCTGATGTGCAGGTGCAGGATTATGAAGATGATGCTACTTATATGCAGAGCGTTATCAGAGAGCTGATTCCGAAAGTGCTGAAAGAACAATCAACAGAGGTGGATACGGTTTCCGGTGCGACCTACAGCAGCAAAGGACTCCTGAAAGCTGTAGATCAGGCGATTTATCCGGAAAAAACAGAAAACGGGACAGATGTCACGAGTCAGATCCGGCTGAAAGACGGTAACTATGAGGGAACAGCCAATGGCTTTCGCGGAGAAATCAAAGTAGAAGTTACGGTAAAAGATCAGAAAGCAGAAAAAATCAGAATTCTATCTTATTATGACAATGAGGAATATCTTTTCCATGTGGCACCGGCAGTGATCACAGAAGTGCTGGAAAATAAACCGCTGGATACCGATGCTGTTTCGGGCGCGACATACAGCTGTAATGGTCTGACCAGAGCCATAGAAAATGCGTTGCAGGTAGAGGAAGATACCTATACCATTCTGGAAGCAAAACCACGCGCCGAAAAACATAAGAAAGCGCACCATCAGGTTCAGAAATTCGTAGAATCGGAGGAACAGTACGAAGAACTTGTGGAAAAGTACAAAGAACTGATTTACGATTCCAACGGAAAGAAAAAAGAATAAAAAGTGATAAAAAGGAGTTTTCAAAAAACGTTTGTATGTTATTGAAAACTCCTTTTGTGTTTTGTTCGGTTGTCAGTTATCAAACATATGATCTTTCAGCTCCTGATACCAGTTTTCTGCCTGTATTTTTGTCGGAGCCGTAAGAAATACCGTGTATTCATCGGTCTGAATGGAAAGAACCGGGGATTCATCCAGCTCTACATACATTCTGCACGGACCGGTTTTCTTTCCTCTAAACACACCGAGCAGCTGATGCCCGTCAGCGGATCCGTTGGAGCGGACGAAGGAATCGTCCGGCAGGCTGTCCAGAAGCTGCAGATCCAGGATCTCGTCTGTAGAGAAAGAAGTGTCGGTGTAACCGGAGGTGATAGAAACCTGTGTACCATCTATGGACATCTGCACCGGAACAAAATCCATACGTAAGAACAGTTCGCACATCCAGATTAGCAGTCCGGCAACCACAACTGCCAGACCGGCGGTGAGAATCTTTCCTGCGGGTCTTCCCATATTGGTAGTAAAGTTCGTCCCGCAGAAACGGTCGGGAACTATAAGCCGGGGATCGACAGGATTGTTATACCAGCCGTTTCTCCAGTAATAATCGTCATCCACGTATATTGGTGCATCGTCTGCTGCAAGAATCTGTGCCTTTTTCTTCTTTACGCGGAAGTAGATCACGAAAATGGTAACGATCGGAATCGTCTGGAAGATAAAAAAGAGCAGATGCGACCACCAGTACCATTCCAGATCGTTTGCCAGGAAAATCAGTTCACTGATAAAGGCCAGGCTGTTGCACAGGCTGTAGAAGAAAAACATCCGGGACCAGGAACGATGTTCCTGCATGTTGATAGCAAGATTAATCTCCGAATGGGCGCTGTAGATCCGGTTACCGGTTTTCGAATAACACCATGAGATCAGAAGAAAAAGCAGCCAGACGGCAATCCAGATGACCAGAAAGAGTAAGCCGGTGGTATCGGAGTGGATATAGTTACGGACAGGGGAGAAAAACAGCGGTATAAAAACCATCGCCAGTGGAAGCAGATGCCAGTACAGAGAGAGGGCTGTTTTTCCTGTCTGTGTGGCAGTGTGAGTGTCAACAGCTGCTGTGAAAGGTTCTTCTGCCGGATTACACAGTTTCAGGTCCTGCTTCAGAAGATACAATTGACGGTGGGCACTGTACAGCAAAGAGACCGCACGGATCAAGAACACGCAAAGCCAGATGCACCAGAGCGTTATGCCTATGGAAGCCAGCCAGAAAAATGGAATGGCAACTACAACGCCAAGAACCAGATGCAGCAGATAAAACTTCCGGATGTGTTTTTGATAGCTGTCTGTCAGCTGAGCCACCGGAGACAGGGAGATAGCAGATTCAGGAAGATGGACACCAAGGAGCATCCCGTCCCGATAGGTTGCCGAACTTCCATAAACCGCCCAGGTGATGCCGACCATGATCAGGTCCGTGATCGCAAGAATCCAAAAGAGCATCATTCCACAGCCACCTCCATTTCCACAAATACTTTGCTGCAAAGACTGAGAAAATCTTCCAGGTTCATTCCGCGGATCCTGGCTTCCGCACTTAAAAGTTCCAGTTCGTCCTCCAGTTTTTCCTGAAAAAGAGAAGAAGGTTCCTCGTTTTCCGGAATATGAACGATACTTCCCAGACGGCGGTCAGTATAGAGAAAACCTTCATTTTTCAAAAGCTGGTAGGCTTTGCTCACTGTCATGGTATTGATACCAAGATCGGCAGCCATCTGTCGAACGGTGGGAAGAGACTCACCCTCGGTCAGTTCCCCTTTGCCGATGCCTTTTACAATCTGGTTGCGAAGCTGCAGATACAGAGGAATCTGCGAGAGTGTATTGATTTTTATGATCATGAAAACACCTCCTTGTATTTTGTATTATATCACACGATACAAATAATACAATAGAAAATGTATTTGACGAAAAGTTTTTCCTGTGGTAGACTGATTCGGTAAGTAGAATAAATGGTCGCGGCTGACAGAACCGAAAGGGGTCAGGTGAGGAAAGTCCGGGCTTCAAAGGGCAGGATGCCGGATAACGTCCGGTGGAGGTGACTCCAAGGCCAGTGCAACAGAAATAAACCGCCTGTATTTTGTGCAGGTAAGGGTGGAAAGGCAGTGTAAGAGACTACCGCCCTTCTGGTAACAGAAGGGGCACATGTAAACCCCATCCGAAGCAAGACCGAATAAAAGCTATGCGGCTGCCCGTCGCGCTTTAGGTAGGTTGCTTGAACCTGACGGCAACGTCAGGTCTAGATAGATGATTGTCCAATGACATAACCCGGCTTATCGTTTTGCTTAATTTGATGCTGTCGCTTTGCGGCAGCATTTTGCATATGAACAGAGATTTTATACAAGGCAGGAAAAGAGTATGGGAATGAGAATCAATACAACGCTGCCGCTTCCGGCAGAATTGAAAGCAGAGTATCCGCTTTCAAAGGAACTTACAGAAATCAAGAAAAAAAGGGATGCTGAAATCCGGGACATTTTTACAGGAAAGTCAGACAAGTTTGTCGTGATCGTAGGGCCATGTTCCGCAGACAATGAAGATTCCGTGTGTGAATATATAAGCAGGCTGGCAAAAGTGAATGAAAAAGTATCAGACCGCCTGATGATTATTCCGCGGATCTACACGAACAAACCAAGGACAACAGGTGAGGGATATAAAGGAATGCTTCATCAGCCAAAACCGGATCAGGCGCCGGATCTGCTGGCTGGAATTATTGCGATCCGTAAGATGCATATCCGTGCCATAGAAGAAAGCGGACTGACAAGCGCGGATGAGATGCTGTATCCGGAGAACAGAAGCTATCTGGATGATATCTTATCTTATGAGGCAATCGGGGCGCGTTCTGTTGAAAACCAGCAACACAGACTGACGGCCAGCGGTATGGATATTCCGGTGGGGATGAAAAATCCGACCAGTGGTGATTTTTCTGTGATGCTCAACTCTGTGATCGCGGCACAGAGTTCCCATACTTTTATTTACAGAGGCATGGATGTAACGACAGATGGAAACGATCTGGCACATGTGATTCTGCGCGGCGGAGTGGACAAGTATGGTACTTGTAATCCAAATTATCACTATGAGGATCTGATCCGTCTTCAGGCGATGTATGGAGAGAAACATCTGGCCAATCCGGCAGCGATCGTCGATGCCAATCATTCAAATTCCAACAAGCAGTTCAAAGAGCAGATCCGCATTGTCAGTGAGGTGCTTCACAGCCGGAATTACAATACAAAATTAAAAGAGCTGATCAAAGGTGTGATGATTGAAAGTTATCTGGAAGAAGGATGTCAGAGTATCGGGGCAGACCAGATTTACGGAAAGTCCATTACAGACCCGTGTCTTGGATGGGAAGATACAGAGCGATTGATTTATAAAATAGCAGAAGAGTGCTAGAAGGGAGGCACATGATGAGAAGGCAGATGCTTGGAAAAAGTATGCTGGAAGTTCCGGTAGTTGCAGCTGGATGTATGCGTATTCAGGGAATGGATGAGACAGAGGTGGATGAGTATATCCATACCTGTCTGGAACTGGGAATTCAGTTTTTTGATCATGCGGATATTTATGGAAAAGGGGCATGCGAATCTCTGTTCGGACGTGTATTCGAGCAGACAGAATTTCGCAGAGAAGATATCATCCTGCAGTCTAAATGCGGGATTGTACCGGGTGTGATGTATGACTTTTCCAAAGAACATATTTTGCAGTCGGTAGAGGAATCTCTCCGCAGGCTGCGTACTGATTATCTGGATATCCTGCTTCTTCACAGACCGGATGCACTGATGGAGCCGGAAGAAGTGGCAGAAGCATTTGATCTGTTGGAGGGATCCGGAAAGGTGAGACATTTCGGTGTTTCCAATCATACGCCGATGCAGATCCAGCTTTTGAAAAAATGTGTGAGACAGGATCTTCTTGTCAATCAGCTTCAGTTCAGTATTCCGTTTTCTAACATGGTTGCATCAGGACTTGAGGCAAATATGCTGACAGATGGTGCCGTCAACCGAGACAACAGCGTGCTGGATTTTTGCAGACTGCATGATATGACGATTCAGGCATGGTCTCCGTTCCAGTATGGATTTTTCGAAGGGGTATTTGTTGACAGTGAGAAATATCCGGAATTAAATCAGGTGCTGGCGGATCTTGCGGAAAAATATGGGACAACAAAGACTGGTATCGCATCTGCATGGATATTCAGACATCCGGCAAAGATTCAGATGGTAGCAGGTACGACCAATCTGAAGCGATTGCGGGAGATCGCGCTGGCGGCAGATATCCGGCTGACCAGAGAAGAATGGTATCAGTTATATTTAAGTGCGGGACATATACTGCCATAGAATTTTGAGATAAATAACGGGAACGTGATCTGTAAAAACCACGTTCCCGTTTGTTTTTTTGTTTATCTTCCGGAATACTTTTCCTCACAGTATTTACAACGATATACCTGGTTTTCTTCATCTGTCAGGACAAAGATGTGATCCAGTTCCTGTTCGATGGATGTGATACATCTTGGATTTTTGCAGCGGATCACATTGGTGATCTCTTTTGGAAGTCTTAGGATTTTTTTGTCGACGACCTGTTCATTGGAGATAATATTGACTGTGATATTGTGGTCGATAAATCCGAGAATATCAAGGTCCATAAAATCGATCGGACACTCGATCTTCATGATGTCTTTTTTTCCCATTTTACTGCTGCGGGCATTTTTGATGATCGCAACACAGCAGTCCAGTTTATCGAGGTGAAGATATTTGTAAATATCCATACTTTTTCCTGCTTCGATGTGATCCAGAACAAAACCTTCAGAAATACGTCCTACGTTCAATGTATTTTTCAAATTAGATACCTTCTTTCTTTATGCGAAACAAATTTTTGTTACTCTACATGAATATCAAGCAGTGTCAGAATCAGTGCCATACGTACATAAACACCATACTGTACCTGTCTGAAATAAGCTGCTCGCGGATCATCGTCTACTTCCACAGAAATCTCGTTGACACGTGGCAGTGGATGCAGTACAAACATATCGGAAGGAGCCAGCTGCATTTTCTTTTTGTCCAGGATATAGAAATCTTTCATGCGGACATAATCTTCTTCGTTGAAGAAACGTTCTTTTTGTACACGTGTCATGTATAGGATATCAAGTTCCGGCATGGCGTCTTCCAGACGGACAACTTCCTTGTATTCGATATGGTTTTTATCCAGAACATCCTGACGGATATAGCTTGGAAGACGTAATTCTTCCGGTGAGATCAAAACAAATTTGATTCCCTCATAGCGCACCAGAGCGTGGATCAGAGAATGTACGGTACGTCCGAATTTTAAGTCTCCGCAAAGTCCGATCGTCATATGATCAAGGCGTCCTTTTACGGAACGGATAGTCAAAAGGTCAGTCAGTGTCTGGGTTGGATGCTGATGTCCTCCGTCTCCTGCGTTGATGACAGGAATGGAAGCGTGCTTACAGGCAACCATCGGCGCTCCTTCCTTTGGATGGCGCATAGCAACGATATCTGCATAACAAGAAACGGTGCGGATCGTATCTGAAACACTCTCTCCTTTTGAGGCAGAGCTGGAATCTGCGGAAGAAAATCCCATGATGCTTCCGCCCAGATTGAGCATCGCAGCCTCATGGCTTAAACGTGTACGCGTACTTGGTTCATAAAATAAAGTAGCCAGCTTCTTCCCTTCACATGCATGTGCATATTTTTCCGGGTGTTTTTCAATGTCTCCCGCCAGATTTAACAGTGTTTCCAGTTCCTCTACAGAAAAATCCAGAGGACTCATCAAATGTCTCATATGTAACCTCCTTGTAAATCAGATCTTGTTTGAGAGCAGAATCTGATTATCGATATTGTAATAAATCTTCAACAGTTTTGCGTTTTGGTGCAGATGGCTCGATATCAGGATATCCAAGTGCAATCAATGCAGCCAGTTCCCGTTCCTTTGGAATGTCCAGAAGACTGGAAATTCCACTCTCATCAAATACGCCCATAATGACAGTACCCAGTCCGTATTCGTGCGCAGCCAGACAGAACGTCTGACAGGCCACACCGGCATCAAACATCTGCCAGCGGTCTTTTTTTCCAGTGGTATAAGAGCCGTCGCGCTCAAAACCGCACCGTCCCTTGATATAAGTGACAGCAATCAAAACCGGTGTCTGGCGGATGATATCTGAATTGTAAGATGGGGTAAAGTCATCAGCAATTTTTCCCAGAAGGGAAGGATCCTCAATTGCGATATAACGGGTAATCTGAGTATTTTTCCAGGATGGGGAAAAAGAAGCTGCGGAAACGATCTCTTCAATCAATGAATGCTTAACAGAATCCGGTTTGAATCTGCGGATGCTTCTGCGGCTTTTGATACAATCAACTGTATTCATTTCGATGTACCTCCCTATGCAAAATCTCTTCAATCATCATATACTAAACTGTGAGTTTTTTCAACAGAGAATTCATATGAAAATTAAGAAAGAAGCAGAAAAAATCTGGACAGAAAGCGTAAATTGTAATTTAAAATTTGTTAATGGTTTGTAAAGAAGCTTAAAACAAAAAAATCAGGTGTTATAATACCAATGCAAAAGTGAAAAAAGAAGGAGAAATGTAAAATGAAGAAGAGAGTCATTGCGGTGTTGATTTCCGCCATACTGCTTTACCAGCCATTATCAGTATCTGCAGCAGCAGCTCCAGATGGAATGACAGACGCAAGCAAAACACCAGCGGCACAAAACGGGGCATGGGATGCATGGTGTGAGGAATGGGAAACAATAAAAACAGACTGGACACAGGTCGCCATGTCACCTGGATCCGATGAAACAGAAATGAATTTTGCATGGTATACGAAAGAAGGGGAAGAGGCATCCTTTGTATATGGACAGACTCCGGATCTAAGCGATGGGCAAAGTGCAGCAGTATCAGAAAGTCCGGCGCAGACAGGTTATAAGAGCAGCAAAGTGGTGATAAAGGATTTGAAGCCCGGAACTACGTACTATTATCAGGTGAGCGGAAAAGAGATTTGCTCCTTTACTACGGATGCAGATACAAGTTCCTTTTCCTTTATTTTCGTAGGAGATCCGCAGATTGGTTCTTCCAATCCGGAAAAAGCAAAGACTCCGGAGGATATTTTAAAACCATCCTTTGCGGCAGCACAGTCAGAAGCAGTTAGAAATGATACCTTTAACTGGAATGATACATTGACAAAAGCATATGAAAAAACAAACAGATTGGCATCCTTTGTTCTTTCTTCTGGGGATCAGATTCAGACAAATGCCAAAAAAGTGCAGGATACAACAATCAGTGAGGTAGAATATGCAGGATATTTGAGTCCGGATCTTATGAAAAGTGTACCCGTCGCAACAACGGTAGGAAATCATGATGCAGACAATGCCAATTATACGTATCATTTTAATCCGGCAAACAGCAGTTCTCTTGGCGACAATGGAACAGTAGGCGGAGATTATTACTACACATATGGGGACGCCCTGTTTATGATTTTAAATACGCAGGATACAAATGTGGAGGAACATCGTCAGTTTATTGAATCCACAGTAGCGGCAAATACAGATTGCAAATGGAAAATAGTAACACTTCATCAGGATATTTATGGATCTGCAGAACATTCCAATGAACCAGAAATCACCAATTTGCGTTATAGTCTGGTGCCTGTGTTTGAACAAAATGATATTGATCTGGTGTTGGCAGGACATGATCACGCATATTCCAGAACAAAAATGTTAGAAGGCGGTCAGTTCAAAATGGAATATTCGGATGATGAATTTGAAGAACAGTTGGAAAAAGATATGGATGCGGGAGAAAATCCTGATACACTTTATGAGGCACCGGGAAATATTTCAGAAGATACACAGGATGAGGGCGAACAAAAATATCTGAAATATCTGCATGCGGTGATGGATGAGGAAGCAGTAATGGAATTGACAGAGAATCAGGAAACGGCGGTAAATTCTGATGGAATCATGTATCTGACAGCAGGATCTTCATCAGGAAGTAAATATTATGATCTGGTACCTCGCCAACAGACTTATATTGCCAACAGATGGCAGCAGGATGTTCCGACTTATTCGGTAGTAGACATTACGGAAACAACATTGACAGTGAATACATATCGCACAGATACACAGGAACCGATCGATACACAGTTTATGCTTGTGAAATCAGTTGATCATGGACAGCTTTCCGCGTTAATTGAAGAAGCTGGGAGTAAAAATCCAGAAGAATATACAACCGAGAGTTATCAAACAATGCAGCAGGCTCTGGAAGGCGCCAGAACTGTAAATGCAGATCCGGCAGCAGATACGGCAACACTGACAAATGCATATACTGCATTGAAAACAGCATTGGATCAGTTGGAGATGAAACATCAGGAAAATTTAAACCCACCGTCATCCAGTGATTCACCGGACAATGGACAGTCACAAAACGGAGGTACAAGTGGTTCTATGAGCGACCAGACTACGCATACAGAAGGTATCAATAAAAAACCAGTGACTTCACAAACAACGGTAAAAACAGGAGACGCTGTACCGATTGCAGGGGTAGTGATCGTGATGTTAACAGCGTTACTTTGCGGAGGCGGAGTGCTCGTGGCTCGGAGAAAGCGTGACCAAAAATGAATTGGCTGAAAAAGGGAGAAGGCAGTTTATCATTTTCGGAATTACGATTCTGTTTGCTGCATTTTTGATACAGTTAAATCAAGTGGAACGGGAAGGGCTGTATGAAACAGAAGGAAAAACCTTTGAAAAAGCAAAAGTAGTGGAGATAAAAAAAGATAATACAACAGAGTCGGGAAATCAGATTGGAAATCAACTGGTTTCCCTTCGATTATTAAGTGGCAAGTTTCGTGGAACAGTTGTGGAGGCTGTCAGTTCTTCAGGTTATCTTTACGGAACACATTGTGAAAAGGACATGAAGGTGATCGCGGAAGTGAATGAAGGGGAAGATTCGTTGTATGTTACCGTCTACAGTTATGACCGTACGGCAATTTTGTGTATGATTGTTTTGCTGTTTTTGCTGACCTTAAGTCTGATCGGAGGGAGAAAAGGAGTCTATTCCGTTGTCGCTTTGATTTTTACATTTGTATGTATTGTATTTCTATTTTTGCCACTTATCTACAGAGGGGTATCTCCTGTTTGGGCAGCAGTGCTGGTTGCAATTCTGACGACGGTTGTGACTATGTATTTACTGGGAGGGATTTCAAGTAAAAGTGTGACTGCTGTGGTCGGCACAGTACTGGGGGTTGGAATTTCAGGGATACTGGCAATTCTGTTTGGAAAATGGACACATATTTCCGGATATAATGTTGCAGATATTGAGCAGTTGACGTATGTAGGTCAGACAACGAATATTAAAATTGGAGAATTGTTGTATGCGGGCATTTTGATTTCGGCACTGGGGGCTGTTATGGATGTTGCGATGTCAATAGCGTCTACTATTAATGAAATCCACTTTCGCAATCCACTGCTTTCTGCAAGGGAATTATTTTTTTCGGGGATACGGGTTGGAAAAGATATGATGGGGACAATGTCAAATACACTGATTTTAGCTTTTACAGGTACGTCGATTAATACGTTAGTATTTTTGTATGTGTATAACTATTCCACAACGCAGATCATCAATATGTATTCCATAGGAATCGAGTTAATTCAGGGAATTGCTTCCACAATGGGAGTGATATTGACGATTCCATTGGTTTCATTACTTAGTGCATGGCATTTAAAACGGAAAGAAATTAAAATTTTTTCAAAAATTTTTCAAAGAACAGTCCGGCGGTAAACCAAAGCGGCGCATAATCAAGACGGATGACCCCTTTGATATTGAATTTTGCACGACTGTAATCCCAGGGACAGATCCGGTGCTTTTTTAAAAATAGTCCGGATAAAAATTCTCCGGCAAAGATAAAAACAGTATAAATACTGCCGCGCAGAAGGGTATTTTTTGTCTTTAATTTCTGGGAGAGCGGGGAGAAAATACATGCCATTCCATAGATTGGAAACATCCAGATGGAGGTTCTTCCTGCAAGTGTATAATCTTTGGAGAAAAAGGAGTGAAGTCCTGTAAACAAAATTTCCATGCACCAGCCGAGGGTGCCGCATAAAATAAATTTTTTCTTCATAACAACAGACTGCCCATTTTAGAGCGGATTTATGCAGTTAGAAATCAGGTATTGTACAATCGGAAAAAAATGTATTATAATACAGCTTAAGTTTGAAAGGACAAGGAGAGAAGAAAAATGGCGACATTGGAAGAACTCAGGGAGAAGCTGGATGGGATCGATGATCAGATCGCAAAGCTGTATGAAGAAAGAATGAAAGTCTGCGAGGATGTTGGAAGATTTAAAGTCGGCGCAGGGCGAAAAGTGTTTGACCGTCAAAGAGAACATGAAAAACTTCTGGATGTGGCATCCAAGGTGAACGGTGAGTTTAACAAGAAGGGGATTCAGGAGCTGTACGCACAGCTGATGAGTATGAGCCGGAAATTGCAGTATCAGCAGCTTGTGGAGGCGGGTGCACTGGGAAGACTTCCGTTTATTGAGATGGAGTCGCTTGATAAGCAGAATGTCCGTGTCGTATTTCAGGGTGTGGAAGGAGCTTATAGTCAGGCTGCCATGAAGAAATATTTTCCGGACAATGAGAACAATTTTCATGTGACGACTTTCCGGGAAGCCATGGAGGCAATCGAGGAGGGGGCGGCAGATTTTGCAGTTCTTCCGATTGAAAATTCATCTGCGGGTATGGTCAGTGAGATGTATGATCTGCTGGAGGAATTTGAAAATTATATCGTCGGTGAAGTGATTCTGCCGATCAATCATTATCTGGTGGGTACAG
>OIYE01000026.1_pt1 | contig 126713 bp, 98 predicted proteins | sample 1588091 | NCBI WGS metagenome assembly OIYE01 (sample SAMN03283265) | human gut metagenome | biome: human-associated habitat; material: feces | host: Homo sapiens | place: USA | collected 2013 | reverse complement strand
CCCCACTGCTGCCTCCCGTAGGAGTTTGGGCCGTGTCTCAGTCCCAATGTGGCCGTTCACCCTCTCAGGCCGGCTACTGATCGTCGCTTTGGTGGGCCGTTACCCCGCCAACTGGCTAATCAGACGCGGGTCCATCTCACACCACCGGAGTTTTTCACACTGTTCCATGCGGAACCGTGCGCTTATGCGGTATTAGCAGCTATTTCTAACTGTTATCCCCCAGTGTGAGGCAGGTTACCCACGCGTTACTCACCCGTCCGCCACTAAGCTGTTTTAAATCCATCCGAAAACTTCATCAAAGCAGCTCCGTTCGACTTGCATGTGTTAGGCACGCCGCCAGCGTTCATCCTGAGCCAGGATCAAACTCTCATGTTTAAGTTTGTCCGGTCAAAATCAGTCTGGCTAATTTTACCGTTCTACTGTTGTTTTAGGTTTTTGTTCTCTGAAATTTCTCTCAGAACTTTTTGTTCTGTTTGGAATTTTCAGGGTTGCATTACTGTTTATTTGTCAAGGTGCTGTTCTTCTTAAGAAGCATTTCTTTTGAAGAACATTTGTTCTGTTTCTCAGAAAGCCTATTTAGTTTATCATAAGCAGTTCTGTTTGTCAAGAACTTTTTTTCATTTTATTTTCAAGCTTCTTTCGAAACCTGGTTGCTTATCACTCGCAGCAACGGTTCATTATTTTATCAGAACTTTCTGTTCATGTCAAGCAGTTTTTTATTTTTTCGAATTTCTTTTCAGAAATCCGTGTTGCTTTCGTTCGCCGCAACAGTCATAAAGTATATCAGGACTATTTGTCGATGTCAAGCACTTTTTGAACTTTTTTAGAAGTTCATGTTACAGCCGTTTGCCGCAACAGATAGATATTTTATCAGCATTTTTCTGTTCTGTCAACAGCTTTTTAAAACTTTTTTTGCCGGGCGTAAACGTAAGGTTACTGTCTACCGATTCTCCTGCAGGCATGGAAGCTGCATCCGAAAACTACGAATAAACTGGAACAACACAAAAAAACGCCCGCAAAAAGTGGGATTGCTACCAGCTTCCTGCAGACGTTTTCTACTATGACAGCGATTCCAGATATCCTTCTGGCAAGCTGCTTTAGTGGTTCATATTTCTCTTAATGACCTTCAGACGCGTAAACTCCTCACGTTCTTTTTCTTCGAGGGCGTTGCTGATATCCTTCACGAGAATCGTATAAGATGGAATCGTTATATTTTTCAGGGCGTTTGCACGCTTCTGCGTCTTGCGGATATTCATTGCAAGACGGTAGGCGGAGTTTTCCACCATGGACAGGCGGACGGTCAGCTCCTTTACCTTTAAAAAGCTTTCCCGGGCAGCATCCACCGACTCACTGGAATTATAAAAGCCGTAATAGGGGATTTTTTTCTCCTCCTCGCAGCTTACCAGCGGGATCTCTGTGCCCATGATGCTTCTGGTTTTGATACGCACAGAATCCTCTGCAGGAATCGCCTTTGCAATTTCCTGCACAGAATGAATGCCCACCTCTATATTTGCCTGCTGAAGCGCCTGGTATGCCTCCGTAAACGTAGCGTCAATCTCTGATTGGATCGTTTTCGCCTCTTCGATCAGATTCATCAGCTCCCGGATCAGGATATTCCGTTTTTTATCCATCAGCTCATAGCCCTGCTTTGCAAGCGTCAGGGAGTTTTTCGCCAGCATCAGGTTACCTTTTGTGGGAAATGCGTTTGTATTCATAGATAACGCTCCTTATTCCAGTACACGACCCTGTTTGTCATAATACTCGTCCAGGATCTTTGTATCCACACGATCCAGTTCTTCTCTGGGCAGCATGCGCAAAAGGCTCCAGCCGATCTCCAGGGTATCGATAATGGTTCTGTTTTCATCCTCCCGCTGACCGACGAAGTATTTCTCGAACTTTTTACCGAATGCCAAGTATTTTTTATCCAGCGCAGACAACTCATCTTCACCGATAACGCTCGCCAGTGCTCTCGCATCGCCCACCTTTGCGTAAGAAGAAAACAGCTGGTTTGCGACAGCCTGATGATCCGCTCTGGTATAGCCCTCACCGATACCATCCTTCATCAGACGGGACAGACTGGGCAGTACATTGACCGGAGGGTATACCCCTTGTCCATGCAGCGCACGATCCAAAACGATCTGCCCTTCTGTAATATAACCGGTCAGGTCGGGGATCGGGTGTGTGATATCATCGTTGGGCATGGTCAGAATCGGGATCTGCGTTACGGAACCGTCGATTCCTTCTACAATACCCGCACGTTCATAAATCGTCGCCAGCTCGGAATACAGATAACCCGGATACCCTTTTCTGGACGGGATTTCACCCTTACTCGAAGAAACCTCACGCATCGCCTCTGCAAAGGAGGTCATATCCGTCAGGATAACAAGGATGTGCATATGCTTCTCAAATGCCAGATATTCTGCTACCGTCAGCGCTACCTTGGGTGTGATCAGACGTTCTACAACCGGGTCATTTGCCAGGTTCAGGAACATGACAACGTGATCGGATACCCCGCTTTCCGCAAAGGTATGGCGGAAATATTCTGCAACATCATATTTTACACCCATCGCAGCAAATACAACCGCGAATTTCTCATCAGAGTTATCCCCCAGAGATGCCTGACGCACGATCTGTGCAGCCAGCTGGTCATGGGGCAGACCGTTTCCGGAGAAAATCGGCAGCTTCTGTCCGCGGATCAGGGTCGTCAGACCGTCGATCGCAGAAATACCGGTACGGATATAGTTACGGGGATATTCTCTGGATACCGGATTTAACGGTTTTCCGTTTACATCTGCATATTTTTCTGCTGCAACTTCACCAAGATTGTCGATCGGGGCACCGATACCATTAAAGGTTCTGCCAAGGAGCTGATCCGTCAGCCCGATTTCCATCGGATGTCCGGTCAGTCTGGTATGGGTATTTTTTAAGGAAAGGTTATCTGTGCCTTCAAACACCTGTACAACCGCCTTGTCCTCGTTGATCTCTACGATACGGCCAAGCTTTTTTTCCTTACCGTCTGCAACGATCTCCACGATCTCATCATAAGCCGCGCCCTTGACACCCTCCAGCACGACGAAGGGGCCGTTGACACTGTTTAATCCCAAATATTCAATTGCCATCGTTTTTCCCTCCATTATGCATTGCGTGCAATCACGTCGTCGTAGAACTTGTCGATTGCTTTTTTGTAATCATCAAATTTGTCCAGTCGGTCATTTTCCACATCGTATTTAATGGAAATTACCCGGTCAAAAATTTTATCCTCTTTCAGCACGGACATGGGCATTCCCATAGATACCAGTGCTTTGGATTTCTCGTAAAGATACAGGATCGTCTCCATCATCTTCTGCTGCTTTGCAAGGGGCACAGACGTATCCTGCGGATGGAATGCGTTCTGCTGCAAAAAGCCCAGACGGATAACTCTGGCGATTTCCAGAGTCAGCTTCTGATCATCCGGCAGAACATCGCTGCCGATCAGCTTTACGATCTCCATCAGACTGCTTTCCTGGTTCAAGATCGCTACCATCTGATTTCTGTCATCAATAAAATCAGAGCCTACATTATCTGCATACCAACTTGCCAGATCGGGCAGGTATTCGCTGTAGCTGGTCAGCCAGTTGATCGCAGGGAAATGACGGGAATATGCCAGGTTTTTATCCAGTCCCCAGAAGCAGCGCACGAAACGCTTCGTATTCTGGGTAACGGGCTCGGAAAAATCGCCGCCCTGCGGAGATACCGCACCGATGATCGTAACACTTCCTTCAGTTCCATTTAAGTTTTCTACCATACCGGCTCTTTCATAGAACGCAGACAAACGGCTCGCCAGATATGCCGGGAAGCCTTCCTCTGCCGGCATTTCTTCCAGACGTCCGGACAGCTCACGCAGTGCCTCTGCCCAACGGGAGGTGGAATCTGCCATGATCGCTACATGGTAGCCCATATCACGATAATACTCTGCCAGTGTCAGACCGGTGTAAATGCTCGCCTCACGGGCAGCCACCGGCATGTTGGAGGTATTGGCGATCAGAACGGTACGGTCCATCATGGGATTTCCGGACTTGGGGTCGATCAGCTTGGAGAAATCCTCCAGAACCTCCGTCATCTCGTTTCCTCGCTCACCGCAGCCGATATAAACGATCAGATCTGCATCAGACCATTTTGCGATTGCGTGCTGAGTCATGGTCTTACCGGTACCGAAACCGCCGGGGATCGCCGCAGTGCCGCCCTTTGCGATAGGGAACAGGGTATCCAGGATACGCTGTCCGGTTACAAGCGGACGGGATGCCGGATGTCGTTTCTGATTCGGTCTGGGAATACGGATCGGCCATTTCTGGGTCATGGTCAGCTCTTTTACGCTGTCATCCTTTAACAGCAGAGTTACGATCGTATCGTTGATCGTATACTCACCGTCCGGAACAACTGTTTCCACAATACCCTCCACGTCGGGAGGCACCATTACCTTATGCACAATGGCGGGAGTTTCCGGTACCTCTGCAATAATCGTACCGCCGGACACTCTGTCTCCGGGCTTTACACACAGCTTCGTCTGCCATTTCCTGTGAGTATCCAGAGAATCCATAGAGAAGCCTCTGTCGATATATTTACCGGATTTTTTCTCAATTTCGGCAAGGGGGCGTTCAATACCATCAAAGATATTGGACACGATGCCGGGTGCCAGGGTAACAGAAAGTGTTGCGCCCGTCGGATACAGCAGCTCTCCGGGCTTTAAACCGGACGTCTCTTCAAATACCTGAATCGTCGCCAGCTCCGGAGAAAGACGGATCACCTCGCCGACCAGCTTTTCTTTGCCGACGTATACCATCTCGCTCATCTTTAAATCTGTCTTACCTTTGACAGTGACCAGCGGGCCGTTGATTCCATAAATGCTTAACGAGTTTTCCATCTAAGGCTCGCCTCCTTTCCATCAAAAGCTTCCTTCAGTTTCGTATCAAAGGACTGGTCGATCAGTATGCCGCGTTTGGAAATTACCGCACGCACGCCTCCGCCGAAGCTGTATTCACTCACAGTAACGGCTACGTTTGCACCTGCAGAAATCGCATTCTTATGGCAGATATCCTCCGGATCGATATAAACGGTCACGTCGTCTCCATCTGCAAATTTCACGATTTCACGCGCCTGATTTACCAGGTAGGTTTCATATGCACTGGTCGCCATATAGCGTTCCAGCTTTCCCTTTACTTCGGAAGAAAGCTTTTCATCCAACTCCCGCAGGAGCTTTCCGGTCTGTTCCCGGATCAGGATCTGTTCTGCTGCCAGATCTGCGTTCATCTGCTTCTTTAAGCTTTCTTCTTTTAACTTCAGTGCAAGCTCGGATTTGCGCAGGGCCGTCTCTTTGTAATCCTCATAGACCTTTTCCAGTCCCTGCTCATATTCTTGCATCTGTTTGGCATTTTCTGCATTGACCTTTTCTGTGGTCACATCCATAAAATGCTGCAGCTTTTCGTCTATTGTCATGGTCTCCTCCGAAATATCTCCTAAAAGATGCTGCGCCTATGCAGCTCTTTTTCAGATATTGATTCCGATCGCTTCATTCACATAAGATGTGATGAAATCCGGTGCACGGCCTGTGCCGTGTCTGTCCGGGATTTCCACAATCAGCGGTAACTTCCGCTCCAACCTGATATGATCGATGATATCCGGAAATTCCTTTCCGAATTTTTCCGTCAAAAGCAGGATGCCGATTTCCTTATCGGCAAGCACCTTGTCGATTTCTGCCTTCAGCTCCTGTTTCTCGTGGACCACCGCACCTTCTACTCCTGCCAGCCGCATTCCTGTCCAGGTATCAATGTTGTCGCTGATCAGATACATTTTCATTAAAGCTTACCAATGATCATGAAGGCGATGATCAGACCATACAGGCAGACACCTTCGGCCAGACCTACAAAGATCAGGGACTTACCGAGGATAGAGGAATCTTCACTGATTGCACCAAGTGCTGCGCTTGCTGCACTCGCTACGGCGATACCACCACCGATACAGGACATGCCGATGGAAAGTGCGGCTGCAATATAACCAAGACCGGTTGCTGTGCTGCTTGCTGCAACTGCTGCAGTTTCAGCAGTCTCTGCTGCAAATGCGTTGCCGGAGAACATCATAACGCCGGTAAAAAGCATCAGTCCAAAGAACATTACGCCGTTTAATGCCAGGGTTGTTTTATATCTGTGCTTTGTCTGTTCCCCTTTTACAAATACACGGAACGGAACTGCGATACAAGCTACAAGTGCTGCGAATAATAAAACTTTTGTCATGACAAATGACCTCCTTAAATGTTTTCTTCCTTTGATAAATAGGGTTCAAATTTTCTGCCGTCCCCTTTGTAGAAGCGGCTGAAAAATTCATAATACTGTAAACGGAGTACCTGAATGCCTACGATCAGACCTTCCATACCCATTACGACCAGATTGCCGACGATCACAACGATCACGTTGGGCGCCTGTCCGTTTTCTGCGCCTGCCAGCATCATAACCACCTGCATCATCGCCGCATGGCTGACTGCAAATGCACCGATACGGACAAAGGACAGGGTGTTGGAAAAATAGCTTAAGCATACTTCAAATAATTCGAAGAAGCCCTGCACCACGAACATCACCGGTCCGTTTTCATCCTGATACTTTTTCTTTTCCACAAGGGCACTGAGCGGCTCCTTGCATACGATGACCAAAAGCGGTACTACAAACATTACAACCAAAACGCCTGCTGCCGGAATGGTATGTCCGGTCATGAACAGCATGATGACTGCAACAACTGCACCGTAAAATACAAAGCCAGCCAGTCCGTTCGTATCAAACAGTGCTTCTCCGGGCTTTTTCTCCCTGAGGGAATTGATCATATGGAAGATCATCGTCAGAAGAATCAGTCCCATACCGATGGTGATCGTCACAACAAATACGGTGTTGAGTGTTCCGATCACCGGCAGATTCGTCATTGCCTCCGTCGGACGCAGCCACAGCGCCGGGATCCAGTCCTCAAAGCCAAATACACTGCCATAGAGGAGTCCGAAAATTGTAGAGAAGAATCCGCAGCTCGAAAGAACTGCTGCCAGGTTGATCTTTTTAAAATGGTACAATAAATATCCGCCGATCAACAGCACCAGACCCTGTCCCGCATCACCGAACATTGCACCGAAGATAATCGAATAGGACAACGCCACGAACAGTGTCGGGTCAAATTCCTGATAGTTCGGCAGGCCATACATCTGGATAAACATTTCGAACGGCTTGATCAGCTTCGGGTTTTTCAGACGAGTCGGAGGGATTGAAACTCTTCTGTCCGGATTTTCTTCCAGTGTACAGAAAATATCCGGATCCTCTTCCAGCTCCTTTTTCAGCAGATCTGCCTCCTTGTTTTCCATCCATCCACAGAGGATGAAGAAGGTTTCGTTTTTCGCCTTGGTAAATGCCGCCAGCTTGCGGACATCAAACAGCTTGGATTCATACGCAAGGGTCTTGCTTGCAGCAGAGATCGATTCAGACATCCCATTTAATTCTTTTGCAAGCTCTGCTCTCACTGCTGTGATCTGCTGCTCCAGGGCATCTGTTTTTTCCTTTAATTCCCGGCAGGCCTCATCAACGGTACCCTCGTAGGCATCCTCCAGATGAATCCGTTCAAAATGGAGAGAAGCATAAATCGCATCCACCTTTTTGGCTTCTGCCGCCGGAACGAAATAAACGCCCCAAACATAATCCTCCGTCTCCTTGCATTTTTCAAAAATCGTGCAGGCATCGTCGTATGCGTAGGTTTTTAAACGCTCATAGTAGCCGACTGGAAGTCTGCCGAAACGGAATCTTACTTCTTTAAAGTGAAGGATTCTGGAAATATCAAAATGCAGCTCCTGATAGGGGCTGACCGCATCCAGCAGTCCCCGTTCCTTTTTCAGTTCCTTTTCCAGTGCATCTGTCTCTCTGTCTGCCTTTTGAATTCTGCTCTGCACTTCAGTGATCCGTTCCATGGCTGTATCCACATCCATGTCTCTCACTGCCGTTGCTTTGCTTCCATAAAGCGCAGCGATCTCTGCTGCTCTTCCTGCTGCTTCCCGGTAAGGGTTCAACTCTGCGTTGGGTGTGATGTTGTTTAAATGCTTCAATTCGCCCATCGCATTTTCCAGCTGTATCTCATACCGGCAAAGATACTGCCTGGTTACTGTGTCGAGCTGATCCTTTGGCCCGATCACACTGATAAATTTCATTTTTTCAATCAATTTTGCCGCACCTTCCTTTATGCCAGGTATTCTCTGATTTTTTCAGCCGGCAAACCGTATCTGACGCATTCCATCGCCGTGATGATCCTGTGCACTTCCTGTTCTTTCCTATATAAATAGACTTCCAGGCATGCAGCTGAATAGGGGTTCTGTCTCATCAGCGCACGGTGTACGTTTTCCTGGATCATACTGCCGACCCGTTCCAGATTCGGTTTTTCCATTTCCTGCAGATATTTTCCATACCTGGTTTCTTTTGCGAAGTTCAACATTTCTTCTGTGCTCTCCGCCTCCGCCATTCGTTTGACCTGCTCCAGGTTCAGCCGGTAATGCACCGGAATGATCAGGGCATAGACATCTGCCGCTTTCATCCCGTAATAGCGTTTGGCACGGTAAATCCACTGCAGATTCAGGGTATCGATTGTAACACCCACCGATTCCAGCACTGCTTCCCGGTCTTCTTTTTTCAATTCTTTTCTGACACGTTTCCAGAGATCCCTGAAATAAAACATATCCAATGCAAATTCATAGTCAAACAGGGTTGTGGACCCGCTGCCTGCAACCTTACGCAGCACATCCCCGTAAGGAGTATCCGAAAGGACGCTGACCAGCGTCTCCATCGAATCTGCAGACGCTGCCTTCTTTAACGGAAATGCCGAATGCTTCGCAAAGGCTTCCTCATAATCGGAAACATCCGCAAGTGTCGGGCTGTCTGACAGGATCGCCTGTACAATGTTTTTTAAACAGGTGATTTCGTAGCGTCTGAAATACGTATCCAGAAAATTTCTCTGCTCCATGTTGGAAAACCGGTACAGCTTGGAAAAATCAGCGTAGAAGGAACGTTTGATCCTTCCCTCCGCCTGTCCTCTATGCATGGTGTTCTCATTTTCATTTCCGAGCACCTTCCCATAGGACGGCTTCTTTTTCAGCCATGCGACAACCTCAGGAACATTGCCAAGGGTGCTGATCTGGTCAAAATCCTCTTTGCTCAAAAGCGCACCGCTCATGGCCCGTACCTTCGTTGTCAGACCGCTGTAACGAAATAAACTCATCTGCTCACATCCTTAATCATGGACTGCAGAATTTCATCCGAAATCCTGTCGTGCTCTGTATCATACTTGTGCTGCATTCCGGCAAGCTGTTTTTTCGTTTCCTCCCGGAGTTGTTCCAGCGCGGCTGCCTTCTCGTGCTCCATGTTTGCTTCCAGTTCTTCGGTCTTCTGTTCTGTCTTTAACTCCAGCATACTGTCAAACTGTTTTTTCTTTTCTTCCATCTGAGCAGCGAGTTCCTTTTTCTGTGCATCCACCGCATCCTGCATCTGCTGTGCGGCGTCTTCCACAGCCACAAGCCTGTTTAAGACTTCTTCAATGGACTGCCCCATGTTCACATGCCTCCTTTTCTACTGTTTTGAGCATGTACGTTATAAATGCTTTTCAATTTGCTCCGTGCGTATTATACTAGATTTGCCCTTTTTTTAAAAATATAAATCTGATATGTGTGTAATACCAAAAACGTATTACAGAATTGCTTTTATGTCTGCTTTTGAATAAAATCTGTGATTTTTTTCACGATCCCAGGAGGATTTCCCATGTCTGCAAGCTTTGATTACTACAGGACCTTTTATTATGTTGCCAAATATAAAAACTTCACGCGTGCTGCTACCATGTTGCTTTCCAGCCAGCCGTCCGTGACCCGGAGCATCCAGAACTTAGAAAGCGAGCTGGGTTGCCGCCTTTTTATCCGTTCCCGTCACGGCGTCACCCTGACTCCGGAGGGCGAGATGCTTTACCGATATGTTGCTCCCGCCTGTGAACGCATCCTGCGAGGCGAAGAGGAGCTCGGGCTTTCCCTCGGCCTGCACGGTGGAGCAGTCAGCGTCGGAGCAACCGAAACCGCTCTCCACTGCCTGTTGTTGGATCGGCTGGCGCTGTTCCAGAAGGAGCATCCGGATGTCAAAATCCGCATCAGTAACGGAACCACTGCCCACATGCTTTCCGATTTAAAGGAAGGGCGAACCGACGTCGCTGTTGTTCCAACCCCTCTGCAGATTGAAAAGCCTTACAGCACAGTCCGGCTCCGTCCCGTTCGCAGCATTTTAGTCGGCGGCCCCCGTTTTTCTGCGCTCACGGATAAGCCCATCTCCCTGCAGGAGCTGATACAGTATCCTCTCGCCGGTCTGACGGAGGCAACCATGTCCCATCAGTTTTATGAGAACTTCTTTGCCGCCCACGGACTTCCCCTCAACTACGATATCGAACTTGCCAGCGCCGACCTGCTGCTGCCTGTTGTCAGCCATAATCTGGGGCTTGCGTTTATGCCGGAGGATCTGGCAGCGCAGGCACTTTCTGAAAAACGCATTGTTTCGATTCCCCTTACAGAGGAAATTCCGAACCGCTACATCTGTCTCGTGCGGGATCCAAGCCGTCCTCTCGGTGCTGCCGCACGCTGCCTGATCGACATGCTGCTGGCAGATCGGATCGGATGAGAAAGCATAAGCTGCAGACCGGTTGGGGGATGGTTCCTGACGTATCGTCCCCGACCAGGCAGCGTAACCCGAAGCCTGCGGCTATCTGTCCACTATAAAAGGGGAACAGTCCGTTTCTGGCGCAACTTGTGCCAAACGCTGTTCCCCTTTGAACGTTTTTATCAAATTGGAGCTGATTTTCCGAATGAAGGAATCAGGAATATAAGAGATGATCCTGCCGTTCCAGACAGTCAATCATGCGTGCGATAAACTCCGCGTTTGTCGGACGGTTTCCACTTTCCCTGTTGTATCCAAACACCATGCGCTGCTGTCTGACATCTCCCTTTTCCCAGCTCGTATGAATGGCATGCCGGATTGCATGCTCTACTCTGCCGGCGCACGTCCTACATTCTTTTGCGATGGCTGGATATAGTCGTTTCGTTACGCCTTCCAGCTCTTCCCTGTCCTCAAGACCGATTCTCGCAGCTGCCTTTAAATAGACAACACCCTTCAGATTCGCCTTAAACCCGAGCTTTGTCAACAAATCGCCCGCCCTGTTTTCTACGGTTTTTGTTTTCCTTTCCTTTTCCATAAAGGGAAACGCCCTTGAAACAATGATCTGAAAATCCTGTTCCCTACAAAGCATTTCCGTCAGTTGAAGAAGTTCCTGGCTGCCGCATTCCTGCGTTGATAATAAGATGCTGTTCATGCAATCTCCCTTCTGTCCATATTTTGGACATCCTCAAAATCACGAGCCTTCGGCTCAATCCCCATGCAGTTTTATGCGTCATACAAAACTGCTTCTTTTATTATATAGAACTTTTTTCCCTCCGAAAAGAATTTGAAATACATCATTTTGTAATCTCCTGTCGACTTCCTGTGTATTTTGCGTCCCCTTTTTAACGTTTTTAGCACGATCTTAACATCATACACCAGTTCACCTGTCCTTTCCTGCGGTCTGATTTCCTGCTTGAACAGTGCCTGCATGTATGTTACAATAAAAGATAATTGACGCATTATAATATTTTACCGAAAGTACAAGATCAGAGAAAGGAATCCTGTTTCATGAAAAAAGCCTTTATCATCGGCGCGGGCCCTGCCGGCCTTACCGCGGCATACGAACTGTTAAAGCAGTCCGATGAGTACGAAGTAACTGTATTTGAAGAAAGTTTTCATATGGGCGGTATTTCCAAGACCGTCAACTATAAAGGAAACCGTATGGATATGGGCGGTCACCGCTTTTTCTCCAAGGTTCCGGAAGTAAATGCATGGTGGGAACAGATGCTTCCCATGCAGGGGGCTCCCGCAGCGGACGATATCATGCTGCAGCGCGACGTTCCGCTGGAAAAGGGCGGTCCTGATCCCCAAAAAGAAGACCGCGTTATGCTAAACCGTAACCGCGTGTCCCGTATTTATTTTGACCAGAAATTCTACGATTACCCGATTCAGTTAAAGCCTGAGCTTTTCATGAACATGGGTTTTCTCCAGACGATGCAGGTCGGCTTCAGCTATCTCGCGAGCCTGATCCACAAACGCCCGGAAAACTCCCTCGAGGATTTCTATATTAACCGTTTCGGCAAAAAGCTCTATTCCATGTTCTTTGAACACTACACCGAGAACCTCTGGGGACGTCATCCCAGGGATATCGATCCCAGCTGGGGTGCACAGCGCGTAAAGGGACTTTCCATTATTGCGATTTTAAAAGACATCTTCTGGAAAATCGTACCGACCAAAAAAGCCCATCAGGTAGAAACCTCTCTGATCGAATCCTTCCGCTATCCCAAGCTCGGTCCCGGCGAGCTGTGGGACGTAACCGCTTCCGAAATCGAAAAGCTGGGCGGTAAAATCTTAAAGGGCTGCAAGGTTGTCGGTCTGGAAAAAGATGTAAACGACCACATCGTCGCTCTGACCTACGAGCAGGATGGCAAGAAGATCCGCGAAGAAGCTGACGTCTTCATTTCCTCCATGCCGATCCGCGATCTCGTCGGCGGTATGAACGACGTTCCGGAAAAAGAAGCCAAAATTGCGGCAGGACTTCCTTACCGTGATTACCGCACACTGGGCGTTCTGGTGCGTAAGCTCAATCTGAAAAACAAGACCAAGATCAAAACCGTCGGCAACATCGTTCCGGACAACTGGGTTTATGTCCATGACCGCAACGTACAGCTCGGCCGTTTCCAGATTTACAACAACTGGTCGCCTTACATGGTTGTCGATCTCGAGCATACCGTATGGATCGGTCTGGAATACTTCTGCAACGAAGGCGATAAGCTCTGGAATATGTCCGATCAGGAGTTTTCTGACTTTGCTGTGGACGAGATCATCAAAATGGGCATGATCGACAGCAAGGATGACGTGCTTGATACGCATTCCGAATCTGTTAAAAAAGCTTATCCCGCTTACTTCGACACCTACGAGGAAATCGATACTCTGATCCACTGGCTCAACGGCATCGACAACCTCTACTGTGTCGGCAGAAACGGTCAGCACCGTTACAACAACATCGACCATTCGATGTGCACCTCTTTCGAGGTCGTCCACAACATCGTAAACGGTATCCGCGACCGCTCCAACATCTGGAACGTCAATACAGAAAAAGAATATCACGAAGCGAAAAACTGAGACAGAAACGAACAATAGAATGCGCGCTCTGCGAGCATTCTATTGTCATGAATTACACGGCGAAAGAGAACCAGGCGCAAAGCGGTTTTCTTTCGCCGTTTCTGCGTCCTGCTAAAACCAAAACAGGCTGCAGCCTTTCTGACATAGTTTCCTGTCAGAGGCTGCAGCCTGTTTTTTTCTTTTTAATTTCAGTGTAGTTCGCCCGTGTCATCCGCATAGCTGCATCTTCGATGCGCCCTGCTGCTGCGCAGCTGCTTTTACGCATGAACCGACGTTTATTTCGCGTATTTGCCGTATCCTGCTTCTTTCATTGCTTCTTTCGCAATGTCCGTGCGCAGCTTCGTATCAATAAAGTCACAGTGTTTACAGAACTCCCAGTTCTGTCTGCCATCCTTTACTGCAGTACGCAGCCGTTTGTACAGCGCGCTGTCCCATGCATCCTTCAACGCGATATTGTTCAGGTTACCGAAATCCGTCACTTCAAAGTTATCACAGCAACAAATACCCAGCTTGCCGTTGGGCGTGATCCACATATCGGTAAATGGCATCAGGCAGGTTTCTTTGATAATCTTGCTGGTCGCCTTTTTGTTCGGTGCGCTGCCTGCACGGTTGGTCAGGACTTCTTTCAGATAGCGCATCTGAATCAGGATATCAACATCCTTGAATTCATCCGGATGCGTATTGACATAATCGTAGATCTCCTGAATGTTGTCATGCAGCTTCATGTCCAGACAGTAGTTATTGATAATCAGCTGGTTGACATACGGAATGATCGATTTTACCTTATCGATGTCCAGGATCAGTCCGTTCGTGGACATAAAGATAAAGCAGTCCGGCAGCTGTTTTCTTGCGTATTTATGGAACTCTACGATTCTGGTATCCAGCCAGGGCTCATTGTTTCCGTACAGGGTCAGATGTCCCTTGTAGTTCCAGTCCCTTAACTGATCAATAATGCTGTAGTAAAGCTCCTCCGACATGCGGGCGTAGGGGCGCTTTTCTGCATTTTTGTTCGCCGTACAGAACTCGCAGGTCGAGTTGCAGCGATTGATTGTCTCCAGGTTTACTACATGCGGATGCGGAATTTCCGGTGCATTCAGAAAATAGTCGATATAGTCCTGCTGTACCTTTCCTCTGGTCGTAAACTGAAGCTTCAGGTAAAGTTCAGATGCCAGTCTGGGAAAATATTTTCTCGCGTTCCATCCAAATTTTCCAGCATAATTGCTGATTCTGATCGGCATTTTACATGTCCCCCTTATCCTTATCTGTCAGCACCGCTCTCTGCGGTCATTACTCACAATCATATCATGTATCAAATACTTTGTCAAATTTCGTACAGGTAAATTGTATACGGCGCGCTTTCGTTCGAATAAATCCCCCGCAGTGTGAAGCCCAACTCTTCTGCATTATCCAGCTCATAACGGGAAAAAAGATATTTTCCGCCCATTTTTACAAACTGTTCACTGTCTAAATATAAATGGTGATCCGACAGCGCCTGATTGCGGTAAGGATTGTAAATACTCTCGCCGCTCCCGGCAAACAGGTAGGCCCGTGCGCCCCATTCCCCGTAATAGGTCTGCCATTGTGGCACTCTCTCATAGGCAGGCCAGATCAGCTTCGTAAATTCTTCCTTATAGCTCTGTGGGTAAAAACCGAGATAGCCGTCCAGCGTGGAAATCCCGCTGTATTCCAGCACAGCGGTGTTCAATCCGTAGCCGGCCGCATATTCTCCATCATAATTGATATCCGCCTTGATCTCCTCCATCAGGTCGGTGCTGTAGTATTCCCGGAAGTTCAACAGATTGACCTCTGTATGCTTCACTGCACGGTACGCCTGATGATAGCAGGTCCAGTAAAATTCATTGTAAACCGCAGGTGTGAGCAAAATTACTGCAACTGCAATGCACGCTGCCAGATTTGCGATCCGTTTCCAGAAAAGCTTTCCGGTATCGTAGAGCGCTTTTAACGCCAGAAACAGCGCCGCATACCATAAAAACGGATTGAAAAATACGGTTCGATTGAACTGGAAACCTTTTAATGGAGGCAGAAGCGTTTCAAACAATCCCCGGAAGTCCCCCTGAAAGTACAATCCATACACCAGACAATTGAACACGATCAGCAAGAGCACCCACAAAAGCGCGCTGCTTTTGAACTTTTTCAGATTTTTCTTCTGAACTGCCGCCACCAGCTGCCAGACGAGTACAATTACGCACACCGGCAGCACGAAAACTGCATGGTCGGAAGCCGCATGGAACACCGGCGTCAAAAACGCTTCCCTGATCTGACCGAGTACCTCAGAAAAGTTCAAATTGCTCTCTACCATCGTTTCCCGTATCGTCTTGACATCCGAAAACAGCATCTGTCCAAACAGACGATATTCAAAGCAAACATAGCCAGCCGCCAGCACCGGCACAGCGACTGCCAGACGACCGCAGAATTTTTTGTCTCGAATCGACACAATCACAACCGCACACACCAGATACGCCAGCAGAAAAAATCCGAAGTAGGAAAAATACGATAAAAACGGGTAGACAAAAAGCAGTGCATACCACCATTTTCCCTCTTTCCGATAGATCCGCCGTAAAATAAACACTGCGAGCGGAATCGATGCAAACGCGATTCCATATGCCGGGAACAGCGGCAGAAGTCCATAGCACAGCCCAGCCGCCCAGGCGATTCCCCGGTACCGCGGATACGCTTTCTGATAGACATCCTTTGCCAGCAGCACAAAAGAACCTGTCCCGATCAGGATTTTCAAAAAATACCCCGTCAGGTACGCCCAAAATACCGGCATAAATGTATACAAAATATTGTATAGGTTCCATTCGCTGCTCAGGCTGTCCCGGCTGATGCCGCCCAGCATCGGAACCGTCGCGCCGTGTGCAAACCAGCTGTTTGAGTGGCTCAGTACCTGAAAGTGCGCGACAAACAGATCGAGGTTATCCTGCACTGTAAAATAGCTGTTCTCCCGAAAAATCAAAAATACCAGCAGCTCTGCGCCGATACAGCCGCCTGCCAAAAACAGGTACCAACGGCGATCCAACCATCCTAAAAATCGTTTCATTCCAGTCTCCTAATTACAAATTCTACCAGCAATGGCACTTTGAGGCTTTTGTTTATAATTGCTCACACTTACGCGCTTTTGGCACATTTTTCACAGTATCGTGCCTGTTACGGTATAGTATACCACATCTTACCTTTCAGGTAAAACAATAGAATCCATGCTCTGCAAACATACAATTGTCATGGACGATAGAATGTGCGCGGAGCATTTTTATCGTATGGAAACGAAGTTTCCTATACGATAAAAAAACTGCCACCTGGCAGTTTCCCGTCAGATGGCAGTTTTCTATCGGCACTGTTTTCACAGCAGACCGAAAATGTTCCATTATTTCATTTCGTTCATCGCTTTTACAGGTTCAAAGCTGTCCTTCGCGGAAATTATTCTCCGTCGTAAGGAACAACGCTGCCCTTATAGTTCTCGTTGATGAAGTCTTTGATCTCATCAGATTTCAGAATCTTTACCAGTGCCTGTACACCTTCGTTGTTCTCGTTGCCTTCCTTAACTGCAACCACGTTTACATACTGCTGGATTGCTTCGGAATCAGCAGACTCCAGAGCAACTGCATCTGCACTGGTCAGGCCAGCCTCCATAGCGTAGTTGCCGTTGATAACACCGAAGTCAACATCTTCCAGAGTACGGGCTACCTGCTCCGCTGCAAGAGGAACGATCTTGATGTTATGAGGGTTCTCAATGATGTCATTCTCTGTTGCAGTGATACCAGCTTCGGGATCCAGCTTGATCAGACCCTCTGCCTCCAGTAACAGCAGCGCTCTTGCACAGTTTGTTGTATCGTTGGGAACTGCGATTTCAGCGCCGTCTGTGATTGCAGCGAGGTCGCTCTGCTTGCCGGGATACAGACCAAGAGGCTCGTAATGGATCTTGCCTGCGATCGCAAGGTGCGTTCCTTTTTCTTCATTATAGCTATTTAAGTAATTCACGTGCTGGAAGTAGTTTGCATCTACATCGCCGCTCTCCACTACTTCGTTAGGCTGTACGTAATCGGTAAATTCTACGATTTCCAGATCCCAGCCTTCTGCAGCCATCAGATCTTTTGCTGCCTCCAGGATTTCTGCATGAGGAACAGGAGTTGCTGCTACCGTAATGGTGCCTTTGGATTCCACTTCTGCTGCAGTCTCGGTGCTTTCTGCCTCGGTAGATTCTGCTTCTGCAGCTTCGGTGCTTTCAACAGCTGCTACAGTGCTCTCTGCTTCTGCAGCAGTATCTGTGCTGCTGCCGCAGCCTGCCAGCAGACCTGCGCTCAGTGCCAGTGTGCATGCCAGTGCCAGTACTTTTCTTTTCATAATATTCTCCTCTCTCGGCCGGATTTTCTGGTATCCGGAACCACTCTATGACTAAACAGAATATCCTGCCCCTCAATGGGTCAATCTTCTGTCCAGTTTCTTGGATAAACGGCTGCCCACAATCTGAATAATCTGCATCAGAATAACAAGCAGTACAACCGTCGCCAGAAGGATTTTGGTATCCCATCTGGAATAGCCGTAACGGATCGCCACATCCCCTAAGCCGCCGCCGCCGATGGCACCGGACATTGCAGTATAGCCAAGCACAGTCCCCAGTGCAATCGTGGAACCGACGATCAGAGAAACTCTCGCCTCTCCGATCAGCACCTTAAAAACGATCTGCCAGATACTTGCACCCATACTCTGAGCCGCCTCAATCACACCCTTGTCCACCTCAAGAAGAGAAGACTCCACCAGACGGGCAATAAACGGTGCTGCTGCCAGTGTCAGGGAAATGATCGTCGCATTTGCGCCATAGGATTTGCCTGTCACCAGACGTGCCAGCGGCGTTGCAAGCAGCATCAGAATCAGGAACGGAATGGATCTCGTAATATTTACGATAAAATCCAGGATCTTATACAGCACAGCCTTGGGCTTCAAGCCACCCGGTGCGCATACAACCAGTAAAATTCCGATCGGAAGACCGATCACATATGCCATCAGGGTAGAGGCCAGCGTCATATAGACGGATGTGCCGGTAGCCTCGATCAGCATGCTAATTTCCTTGCTACTCAACATAATCCTTCAACTCCTCTACTGTAAGATTTTTTTCTCTCAGATAAGCAATCATCTTGTCTGCGGTCTGATTTTCCTCCGGAAGCTGCAGAATCATCTGACCGGTTGCAATTCCGCCGATGTCCTGGGTATCCGCCATCAGAATATTGACGCTCGCCCTGCATTCCAGAACCATGTTCGCAATCACAGGTTCGAAAGAAGAGTTCTTCGTAAATACGATGCGGATGCAGCGGCGGCTCTTCATAATCGCCACCTTCTGATCCCCCTGAAATACCAGCTTCTTTGCAGCTCTGGACTTGGGACTTGCAAAAACATCTGCCACTGTACCATTTTCTGCCAGCTCTCCTGCATCAATGATTGCCACATGGGTACAGATTTCCTGAACAACTTCCATAGAGTGTGTTATGATCACAATCGTAATGCCGTATTTTTCGTTAATATCCTTTAACAAAGCCAGAATTGACTTTGTCGTAGTAGGATCCAGGGCACTGGTCGCTTCATCACACAGCAGGATCGTCGGGTTCATTGCCAGCGCCCTTGCGATCGCTACTCGCTGCTTCTGTCCGCCGGACAGCTGTGCCGGATATGCTTTCTCTTTGTCGGAAAGCTCTACTACCTTTAAAAATTCCCTTGCCTTTTCCCGGGCTGTCTTTTTATCCACGCCCGCAATTTCCATCGGGAAGCATACATTATCCAGAACCGTCCGCTGCATCAGCAGATTAAAATTCTGAAAGATCATTGCAACATGCTTGCGCAGCTGTCGCAGCTGTTTTGCATCCAGGGTAGAAAGATCCTGTCCCTCCACATAAACAGTACCCTCTGTGGGCCGTTCCAGGAAGTTTAAGCATCGTACCAGCGTGCTTTTGCCTGCGCCGGACATACCGATGATGCCGTAAATATCACCCTTTGCAATGTCAAGACTGACATTTTTCAGTGCTTCCACCTTATTGTCTTTGACAGAAAACGTCTTACTGACGCCTGCAATCCGTATCATTGGTTCCACTTTTATCACTCTGCCTTCCCAGCATCCTCTCAGATGCCTGGTTTTTCAGGATTAGGTTCGGATTTCCGAACCATCACACATCAGCCTTTATCATATCACAAATCGTTTGGTTCTGTAAATATCCGATGCTGCCGAAACTGTGCATATATGCGCCGTTTCTTTAAACCCATTTGTTCGCTATGTTTATGTGTATAATAATCAGTCTCTCCTGTTTTGTCAACTATAAATTGCGATTTTTGTTACAGTTCACTCGTACCCTTCTGCGTTCCGATTCCGTGCTTGCACGAAAATCGGAACGCAGAAGGGTACGAAGGGAGCGCCATTTTATGAGCTAAAAGAGCTGCAAAGCAGCGGAAAGCATCGAAGATGCGCTTTTGCGAATGGCGCGTGTGAACAGTAACAATTTTTCAGCTTCCTCACGTACCCAGCACCACCGCCATCGTACCGATCAGGATGCAAAGATCCGCCAGATTGAATACCACGCGATCGATCGCTGCGATTCCTGTTTTCAGGCTGACATAATCCACGACATATTCCCGCATCACGCGGTCGTAGGTATTAGAAAAAGCGCCGCCCAGTAAAAGCGATAACCCGGCCTTCAAAAGCTTTTTCCCGCGCATTCCAAGCGTCAGCACAAACACCGCCAGCACTGCCACCGTCAGAAGAACGGACAGCAATGTCACCAGCTTTCGTTTTTGTTCTCCGAAATTTAAAAATGCGCCCTTGTTGTGATAGCGCCGCAGAACCGCCTTTCCATCTAAAATTTCCTTCGGCGTATCCAGCACGTCGTATTCTTCTACGTAATTTTTCATTCCCTCGTCAATCAGGAAGGATGCTGCAGCGATTCCTGCAAATTTGTAGTTATTCCGGATAATTTCCTGCAATTTCATCAAATGTCCTCCTCATGTCCAGTTGTCCGTAGCCCCATCTTCTGCTCGGGTATTCTTCCTGTGTCTGTTCCCGCGCACCGCGGCTTAGAAACGTCTGGATTCCCCTTCCGGAAATCCTCGAGTAATTGTTCTCCGCAACGCACCACTGCATCAGCTGCGCACAGGCTCCTGCCGTAAGTGCAGCCGCCATAGAGCTGCCGCTGTAGGGGCCGTTTACCGTGCTGATCTCCACGCCCGGCGCCGCCAGATCCGGCTTGATCTCCCCGGTTCTGCCAAAGCCCCTGCCGCTGCGGTAATAAAAGCTTCCGTTTTCACTATTATAAAAAGTGACCGTCACCGCATCTGTCGTATAGGAGGGAACTGTGAGCGTCACATCCGGGTCTGGAACCAGAAAAAACAGCTCGCCGCTTCGAAACTGCTGCGGTGCAAGCCAAATATCAAAAATACTTTCCGGAAATACCCGTGCTCCACGGATTAAAAATGTCCAGACGCCAGGAGACGGTGCTGTAAAGCGGATCAGCATCAACTGATCTCCGGTATTGCGTTCGTTTGCAGTATCTGTAATCTGTATCCGCGTCTTTTCATAGACAAACGTGTATTCCACTGTGCTGCCCAGACCAAATTCCACCTCCGGCAGCTGCTCCCCGCCGGGTGATCGAACCGCAAGCCGGAACACTGACGGCTTACTTCCCCATAACTCCGCCGTAAATCCTGTGACGCCTTCTCCGACCCGAAGCTCCACCTGCTGCTGATTTTCGGTCAGCCTCCCCCGAAAATGGCCCGCCGTGTTTCCTTCATTTCCACCCCCGATCACCACCGCCTGTGAAACGCTGCGCGCGATCCTCTGCAAATACTCCGAAAACAACGAAACGCCGCTGTGGCTTCCAAAGGACGTCCCCAGCCCCAGGCAGATCACAATCGGACGGTACAGCGGGATCACAAACTGTTGCACATATTTCACAGCGAGCAGAATATCGTCTGTACTGTATGCCGGTTCTTTGTCCGCGATCCGATAATAATCCCGGAGATATTGTTTTGCCGGGCGAAGCTTGACTGCTACAATCTCGCAATCCGGCGCTGCACCGGTAAACAGGCTGCCCTCTTCCAGACGGCTTCCCGCCGCGACGCTCGCCACTGCGGTTCCATGTCCAATTTCATCTTTTTCCGGCACCAGGCTGTGCGGATCTTCCAGCTCCAACGCCCGGTCGATCTGTTCCCGGACGTATTCCGTTCCATATAAAAAACCCTCCGGCGACTGTCCGCTCTGATCTGTCTGATCCCAAATCGCCAGAATCCTGCTGCTGCCATCAGAATAGCGAAATACCGGGTTTTCATAAGAAATCCCGGTATCGATAAACGCCATCACTACCCTGCGCCCCGTCAACTCCAGCGGGGGCCGCTGCTGTGCCAGAATCCCGGAGCCCTCCAACGGTTCTGTCCGAAACGTCCGACTTCCCGCCGCTGGAAACGCACCGAGGCAAAACAGCTGTGGAAGGTAGCGATACAGGTAATTGACCGGAGAAAGCGGCAGCACCGCAGACCGATCCAGATAATAAATTCCCAGAGTTCCATCCACCTGCTGATAGCAGAAGGCTTCGTCCTCCTGATTTGCTTCCTCCGGCACATAGTCCAGCAAAATACTCATATAATCTTCAGAAAGAATTTTTTCCCGACAGTTCATCTGTCTCCTTTGGACACAGAATTTTCCCTCTGTGCCCTGCGGATTTTATATCAGCATATGCGCAGTATTGCTGATATGTTCCTGTAGTATTCCGTTGAACTCTCAGCTTTCGAACATTTTCTTCATGCAGTTCAAAGTTCAAGCTTCTTTCGTTTCCGCCGCTGCGATCTGTTTCATCTGATCCCGCTCTTCCAGCGAATAACCGTTACTGCGGATATCAATCAGCGGTCCACCGGTTCCCCGGATATAATCTCCGGTAATCGTCACGCGTCCGATATTGTCATCCTTCGGAATTTCATACATGATATCCAACATAAATTCTTCAATAATCGAACGAAGCGCACGAGCACCGGTATCTTTTTCCATCGCCTTGTCTGCAATCGCTTCCAGTGCATCGTCGGTGAACTCCAGCTTCACCTCGTCCAGCTCCAGAAGCTTCTGATACTGTTTCAAAATCGCGTTTTTCGGCTCTTTCAAAATCCGTACCAGCATATCCCGGTTCAAGCCCTCCAGCGTGCAGATCACAGGGAGACGGCCCAAGAACTCCGGAATCATGCCGAATGTCCGCAGATCTTCCACTTTTACCATGGAAAGGATATCCTTTTCCTTATCCCAGCGATCCTTTAACTCCGCGTCAAAGCCGATCGAGGTCTTTTTGCGCAGCCGCTGTTTGATAATCTCTTCCAGATCCGGGAACGCGCCGCCGCAGATAAAGAGAATATTTCTCGTATTGACTGTTGTGAGCGGAACCATCGCGTTTTTGCTGTTCGCACCGACCGGAACCTCCACGTCTGCTCCCTCCAACAGCTTCAGCATGCCCTGCTGCACCGATTCCCCGGAAACATCCCGGGAAGTCGTGTTGTGCTTGCGTGCGATTTTATCGATCTCATCGATAAAGATGATGCCCTGCTCCGCCTTATCCACATCGTTGTCCGCTGCAGCGAGAAGCTTGCTCACAACGCTTTCGATGTCGTCACCAATATATCCCGCCTCTGTCAGGGAGGTTGCATCCGCAATCGCCAGCGGAACGTCCAGAAGCTTCGCCAGCGTCTTTACCAGATAGGTCTTACCACTGCCGGTAGGTCCGATCATCAGGATATTGGACTTTTCGATTTCAATCTCATCCATTGTGCCGGTGGCAACCCTCTTATAATGGTTGTAAACCGCTACAGAAATGACTTTTTTGGCATATTCCTGACCGATCACATACTGATCAAGCTGCTCTTTAATCTTATGTGGTGCGGGAATGGACTTTAAATCGATCAACGGCTTTGTGCCGGTTCCTTTTTTCTTGATCTTCTGTTTCTGCGGCATCCCGTCGTTCATGAAATCCGCAAGATTGATGAAGCTGATGTTCGGGAATCCTCTTCTATTGCCCGAGGATTCGTCGGAGTCATTCTTGGAATCGTCATCCGCATCGGATGCCTCCAGAATGTCAGCGGCAGTGTTGTCGGATGCGTTGTTTCCATCCTGTGCGTCAGTTGTTTCTGCGTCAGTTGTTTCTGCGTCGCTTTTTTCGTTTCCGCCGCCTGCAGATTTCTGTCCTGACGTTCCATTCGACTTTGTCGGATCTCCATACGGATTGAACGGATTATTCAACATGTTCATGAACATCGGATTATTCATCATCTGCTGATAATCGAACTGACTTACCGCATCCATCGTCTTGTGCATACAGTCGTCGCAGATACAGATGTTATTCGGCAGGTGGAACATTCTTCCCGCCTTACTTTCCGGTCTGCGGCAAATATAACAAATATCTTCAAATTCTTTTTCATCCATAGTCGGTTACCTCATCTTCCGCTTTCTGCTATCAAAAGTATAATGCAGGATCGTTCCTGAGACAAGTAAACTTTCTCTAAACAACTGTCTCCTGTACAGAAATGGCTACTGTTCACACGCGCTATTCGCAAAACCGGGATGACTGCAGCTCTCGCCCAGCCATCCCGGTTCCGTTTTTTATCTCTGTTTGCTTTCCTGTGCAGCCTTGCTCGCCGCATTGATCTGGTCATAGGAAGAAAGCGTGACTGTCACGTTTTTCTGCTGATAACCGTTTGCTGAATTTACCATAATCGTAATTTCAACGCTCTCCCCAGCTTTATAATACTGCATCTGCTTCGTCAGCTCTTCCTGATTCTGAACGGTTACGCCGTCAAACGCCACCACAATGTTGCCGCGCACCAATCCGGCAGCTTCCGCACCGGTTCCGGAATAAACCTGCGCCACAAAAATTCCCTGCGGCATACTGAAGTTCTCGGACAAATCGCTCGTCACATTGATGCAGGAAATTCCAAGATATCCGCGCTCTTCCTCGGAATATTTCGTCCGCGTCTGGCGTTCCATCAGATCTTCAATAATCGGTCTTGCCGTCGAAATCGGAATCGCGTAACCCATTCCCTCGATTGACGAGCCGCCGATCTTATTGGAGTTAATTCCAATCACCTCGCCCCGCATATTCAGCAGTGCGCCGCCGGAGTTACCGGGGTTGATCGCTGCATCCGTCTGAATCAGAGAAGTTCCTTCTTCGGAATTGCTGCTCTCTATCTTACGGTTCAGTGCACTGATAACGCCTGTCGTCACAGACTGTCCATAGCCCAGTGCATTACCGATCGCAATGGCCGGTTCACCGATTTTCAGGCTGTCCGAATCTCCCATCCTTGCAATGCAGATTTCCTGTTTTGTGCTGTTCGCAATGGTATCCAGTTTTACTGCAACGACTGCAAGGTCTGCGGAAGCATCGGTACCCTTTACCTGCGCCTCTACGGTTTCCCCGTCGATAAACTGAACATACAGCTGCTCTGTGCTGTCCACTACATGATTGTTGGTAACGATCAAAAGCTCCTGCTCGTTTTCTCCAATGATAATCCCGGAACCGCTTGCCGTCTCATCCTGGGAATAAGTCTGTCCCCAGAAATCCTGTACCGTCTGTGTAAAATTATTCGTAATCGAAACGCACGCCGGCATTACCGCTTCTACGACCTGCGTTACATCCGTTACAACTGCAGATACGCTCTGCTGCTGTGCAATTTCCGATGCTGCAGCAACCTGTCCGTCTCCCGTTGTTGTATCCTCTGTCAGGGACGAATCTCCGGATCGTCCTGCCTCAGAGCGTTCGGGACTGTCTGTTGCTGCATGGTTTCCGTCATCTTCCTGATTTTTTGCATCATCTCCTGCATCCGGAGCTACCTCCAAAACGCCGACCGACGCGGAATCCAGCTGATTTGCCGATCGGATCGAATAAACTCCGATCAAGCCGATTCCAATGCAGACGCAAACAAAAATGACGACAAGTGCGCTAACAGCAATCCATTTGCCCGCAGAATCTCTTTTTTTGGGCGCAGGCGTCTGCTGTACGCCTGGCTGATAGCCATATTTCTGTTTTGAATCATCGCCCCGGTATCTGTCGTTATAATAATTTTGATATTCGTAACGGCTGCGCGAGGGCTGCGCGCCCTGGTCAGCGTCCGATGCGCTGTTGAATGTGTCCTGCGTGTTGTCGGATGCGTTCTGTGCGTTATCCGCCGCACCCGTGCTTCCGCTGCTATATGCCGATGTGTCATCGGACACGCCACTGTACGCCGACATATCCGACGCATCCGTTTTCTGTGCACTGTCCGTGTATTCCTGCCCGTCGCTCTCCGGCGCTGTGTCGTCCATATGCTCCTGTCCGGTTGTTTCTTCCGGGTCGTATCCGTAACCCATGTTGTGACCTCTTTTCTCATTCGCTTCCGTATCCGGTGCGTCTGCTTGCTCTGCAGACAGTATACCGAATAGTTGTGTCCATTCTGTGAAAAAAGCCGCTTCCGGAGTTTTTCGGAAACGACTTTTTATGTCTTATTCTTTCTCCTGCTTCCAGTAGCCTTTCTGCAAACTGCAGAAGCGAACCAGCCCAGGCGGAAGATTCTGGTATTTTTTACCGAAACGGTAGCCCAGCCATTTCATGCCGCTCTGCCAGATCAGCTTCGGCAGAAGCCACGGTGCGGTTTTTGCAAGATAAACGGCGGTCTTTTTGACCAGCTTCATGCCCTCGCCCTCCGGCGGCACACCGTCAAACACAGCCGGGTACTGCACATGGGATACACCGAGGTCAAAGTTTCTTGTAAACTGCTGCCAGCCGGAATAATTGTGGGAATGAATCACCTTCGCATCCGCTGCATAGGCGATCGCATAGCCCGCCTGAATCACTCCGGCAGCATAAATCATATCCTCGTTAAAAATCGTATGATTCACGAATCCGCCGAGCTGTTCAAAAATATCGCGCTTATAGGCGGCGCAGACGTTCGAGCAAAAATATGTCTTGATTCCGAGCCTCAAAAGATCCGCCTTTGTTTTGACCGACGGCTGCTCCGGGTAATTGAACTGCCTCGTATAGCGTTCCATTCGGCTGCAATTTTCTTCCGGAAGTTGTCTTGCATAGGCGGCTGCGATTTTTTCATCGGAAAACAAGGCCTTGCACAGCTCCTGCGTCAGATATTCATCCGCCGGAAGCGCATCCTGCGTCATGCAGACAAACACCTCCGCATCCGAATTGGAAACAGCGAGGTTCCGCGTTTTTCCATGATCGAACTCATCCTGAGAGATATGGAACAGCATCGCTTTTGGATGCTCTTTTAAAAATGTGTCGCAATCCATCAGCGCTTCAAACGCTTTTTTTTCGGTATTTACAATTACAATCCGGTTCACCGCAAGCACCTGCTTCTCCAGCTGCTCCATCAGCGCCAGAAAACGTTCCTTCGGGTGAAATGTCGGAATGATAACATCTACTTTTACAGAATCCATATTTTACTTTTTCATATACTGGCTGGTGTCTGCCTGTACCTTCTGGCTGTACTGTTTTACCTGATCGGAAGGTTCGTACTCGGTTACGTCGAACAGCAGCTCATGGAGCTTGACAACGTTTGTTTCCAGATCCAGCGGAATAACACAGGAACCCTTCTTGCCAATTGTGCCGGTTGCACGGCTATCTTCAAATGGCACACCGTCCTGTGCTACGATCTGATAGTTTGCAACGTCGGACAGGATGGAAGCCATTTCCGTCACATCCAGGTTGGTGTATACATTTTCCATCACCTTGTTCAGGATCGATACCAGAGTAGTCGGACTCATGGTCTTTGCCTTATCCATACATGCCATCAGCACTTTCCGCTGACGCTCTGCACGGCCGAAGTCATCGCCGACATAGCGGATACGGCAATATGCGGTTGCCTGCAGACCGTTCAGCGTCTGCATACCGGAATGCGTAACCTTTACGATGTTCTCGTTCAGCGCATCATTTTCATTTTCTACGAACATGCTTCGCTGATAGTTGTTCAGATGGTCGATTTCGTTATCGTGCACGTCAATGTCTATGCCGCCCAGCTCGTCAATGGTCTCGATCAGCGCATCAAAGCCCACTGTCACATATTCTGTGATATCCAGGTCAAAGTTCATATTCAGCATGTTGATCGCCTGCTCCGGACCGCCCTGCGCATATGCCGCATTCGCTTTATTGTAGCTGTCCGTTCCGAGATTTAAGTAGGTATCGCGGTAAACGGAAACCAGCTTGACGTCTCCGGTGTCCTGATTGATAGATGCGATCATGACTGTGTCGGAACGGGAGCCCTTGCCGAGCTTGCCCTTTCTGGAATCCACACCAAACAGTGCGATATTACGGTAGCCTTTCATTTCCTTATTATTTTCTACCTGCGGGTTTACCACAATATCTTCTTCATTGATCTTGATCTTGTCAATCTTCGTTACCATATTGACGCCGACAATCGCAATCAGTAAAACGATCAACGCTACGATTTCCACTGCAAAGAAGATGATTCTTCTTCTCTGTTTTGCCTTACGCCTCTTCGCAGACATCTTTTTTCTGCTGCTGGAACTGCCACTTCTCTGCGGTGCTCTCTTAGAGCTATTTGTACCTGTTGACATGTTTTCCTCTCCTTGTGTTTTTTTCACGCATCCAAATCAATACGCGTTCTCGTTGATAAATCCTCTAAAAATAGTTAAAAACATGATTTTGAAATCAAAGCTCATGCTCCAGTTTTCAATATAATAAATATCATACTCAATTCGTTTGCGAATCGACGTATCTCCCCGGTAGCCGTTGATCTGCGCCCAGCCGGTCAGCCCCGGACGAACCTGGTGCTTGATCATATAGCGCGGAATCTCTTCCTTAAACTTCTCAACATACTGCGGGCGCTCCGGTCTGGGACCTACCAGACTCATATCCCCGATCAGGATATTAAACAGCTGCGGCAGCTCATCAATGCTGGTCTTGCGCAGAATCCGCCCCACCTTTGTGACGCGGGGATCGTTTTTCGTCGTCCAGCCCTTCTTTTCTTCCGTGGTGTCCTGAACATACATTGTACGGAATTTGTACATTTTAAACGCATGATTGTGCTGTCCGATTCTTTCCTGACTGAAAATAATTGGTCCCTTACTCGTCGCACGGATCAAAATTGCTACGATCAAAAGAAGCGGCGACGTCACTATCAATCCGCAAAGTGAACCGACAATATCCACAGCGCGCTTTGCAACCGCATTTAATGTGTTGCTCAGCGGGACATAACGGATGTTGATAACCGGCAGTCCGCCAAGATCCTCCGTATAAGGCTTGCCCGGAATCAGGCTGTTATAGTCCGGAATAAACTTCGTATGCACGCCGGATTTTTCACAGAGATTGACAATCTCTTCCAGACGGTCGTAGTCCTGCAGCGCAAGGGTCACAGCGATCTCATCCAGTTTGTTTTCCGGCAGGATAAAGGGCAGGTTATCGATGGAACCAAGCACCTTGACTCCCTTGTAAACCGCGCCTCTCGGCACATTATCGTCCAGAATGCCCCGCACCATATAGCCCCACTGGGGATTGGCGATAATCCGGTCGATATAGGCTTCCGCCGCACGAGAATACCCCACCAGCAAAATGTGTTTCAAATTATAACCGCGTTTGCGCATCAGATGCAGGATTCTACGGATCAGCGCACGCACCAGAATTCCCGAAATCGTATTGATAATAGCAAATAATGCCAGCATGCCGCGGGAAAAATGCTGCAGCTCGCGGTCGATGGAGTTGGCAAGGTATAACCCTGCAAGAAACAGGACAATTCCGATCAGATTCGCCCTGATAATATTCAGTATTTCATTTTCCGGGCGTTGTACACGCTTCGGCGTATACAATTTGTTCCAGTAATAAAGGATCAGATAACCGGGCACAACAAAATAAAGGGCGGAAAAATATATGCCCATGTCCAGTACACCTATTTCTTTATCTGCAAAGCGGCTCCCGAACATCAGCCACCAGGCCAACAGATAGGAAGCTGCTGTAACCACGGCATCTACAACAACATGAAGCCGGTTCAAATAACGTTGATTATCCTTTATCATTACGGCTCGTCCCCATATTCAAAATGTAGTATACAATACCTTCCAGCAAAGCACAAGGATTTTTACGAATCGCGCAGGCAAACCGTAACACTTGTGTACGCCCACAGTCACCGCTCACACACGCCGAAACAGGTTGACCCACAGCTGTAACTGCAAACTGCAATAATGCAGCAAATTTCGTCCTGCAAAGGGGACCTTATGCGCGCGTCCCGCTTTCGAAGCAGACAGACAGATTCCCGCCCGGATTCCTTTTGCGTAAGTCGCCCCAAATCCTTTTTTCATAAAAAACAGCTGTTTCATCAAAAATCCCGCCAGCAAAAACGGCAGATTCAGGATCAGCTGCAGCAGCGGCATATTTTTATAGATCAGATAAATATTGTTTCTCGAAGAATGCGTCACCTTAAACGCATTGTACCGCGAACCGGTAGAACCGCTCCCCGCGTGATAGACGACTGCAGCCGGCTCTGTGACATTTTTCAGCCCGAAAATCTGCGCCCGGTATCCGATATCCACATCTTCCAGGTATGCAAAATGAAGCTCGTCAAACCCTCCGATCTGCTCCAGGTGTGCCTTGCGGTAGAGCGCCGCCCCTGCGCAATTGGAAAAAACGCGCTTTGGCGCTGTGTAATTGGAAGAAAGCCTTCCTTTGCCAATCGCATACGCCCAGCCAAATGCCGAGTACAGATCCCCCGCTGTATCGACAAGCTCCGGTTCCTTCATCGAAAGCATCTTCGCCCCGACTGAAAAAATCTTCTCATCCGCTTCCATTGCCCTTTCCAGACGTTCCAGACAGAAGCGATCGGTTTTTGTGTCGTTATTTAAAAGAAAAACATACGGTGTAGCAGCAGCTTCAATTCCGGTATTGACTGCCGTACAAAAACCCTTATTTTCCGAAAAACAGATCAGCTTCACCTGCGGAAAATGCTCCTGTATCCACGAAACACTTCCGTCCGTCGACCCGTTATCCACAACGATCACGGCGATTTCCACTGTGCTCTGAAGCAGGCTGTCCAGACAGTCCTGCAGAAAATGTTTTCCGTTATAGTTCGGTATTACCACGGTCGTCTTCATCCACCGATTTTGCTCCTCATGTTTCCTGTGTTTGCCGTCCGCGCGAGGGAGAGCCTCAAAGCGCGGATCGCCTGCCTACGCAGCAACAAAGCCGCCTGCCGCGGTGCGCTCTATCTGCGGCTTACGCCTGCGGATCCCATAAAATCCCATACCCTGCCGCTGTCGCTTCTTTACAAAATTCCATACTCTTTTGAAGGATCTTTGTTTCCTGCGCTGCCGTCGGAAGCCCCTGGCAGGCTTCTTTTAATTCCGCTATCGTCTGCGCGTAACGCTCCTTTAATGCGCTGCAAACCTCCATGCTGCGCAGGTCTGCTGCCGGTGCGCTCTGCTGCAGCGCTGCACGGTGCATCGGTCCGGAATATCCTTTCCGAAGCCCTGCATACCGCATCGAACCGTCGTTTTCATACAGCCCGCTCACCAGGAAGCCTTTCGGATGCCGGATGCCAAAAACATCCCTGCCGCCCGGCAGAGGCTTTGCCCAAATCCCGATTTCCGGGCGCTGGCAAAATACACTGTCTTCATAGTCTTCCCGATAAAAGCCAAGATGTTTCAGCCCGCTCACTGTCGCCTTCCAGCCTTTTCGAAGACAATAATCTTCCAGCGCACGCTGCCCCGCCTCGTAAGCATAGCGCTTGCTCTGCGGGTTCGACGCCGTAGACGCTTCATGGCAGCGCCAGTGGTACAGCACCTTCGGCACATGCACAAACTGTCCGCCTGCCGCATACGCCCGCAGCACCAGATCGTAATCCTGCGCCCCGTCAAATCCGCTGCGCAGCTTTAATTCTTTCAAAAATGCCGTTTCGATCACCGTAAAATGACAGATATAATTGTTGGTCAAAAGCAATTCCCCGTCAAAATCCGGCTTGAAATTCGGCTCATAGAAGCGGCTCGCCGCTCCGTCGCATTTATCTTCATCGGAAAACAGCACAAGCTTTTGTTTTCCGCGCTTTTTTTCTTTTTCCAGACAATCCGCCATCTCCCAGAGCGCATTCGCAGTCAGCAGATCGTCGTGATCCAGCAGACCGACCGCGTCTCCCGCAGCAAGTTCAATTCCTGCGTTCGTATTGGCGGAAATTCCTTTGTTTTCGGAAAGGGTGCAGAGCACGATGCTCTGATCCTTCCATTCTGCAAGATTTGATGCATCTGCCGCTTCCCGCAGACAGATTCCGTTCTTTTTTGCCCAGGCCTGTACAGACTCTGCCGTGCCTCCCGCATCCGCTACAATCAGCTCCCAGTGCGGATACGACTGCCTCGACACGCTATTAAGCATCGCCTCCAGATGCTCTTTTTTCGTCCGGTATGCCGGAACGACGATACTGATGCGCAAGGAAGCAGAATGCTCCCGTTGGAACGAAAGTGTCTTTTCGTCCGGCTCCTGCCAGGTATAGACCTCCTGTTCCTGCCCAATCCGCTCCAACACCGCCCACACGGCATTTCTGATTCCGTTTTTCTGCAGATAATACCAGGTTTTTTTCAGATTGGATAGGGAAAAAACAGACATCCGTCGAACTCCTTTTCCTGCTACAGACGCCTGCGCGTGCCCAAGCGCCGGAAAACTCCGACACTGGGCACGCGCCGTGTCCTTTTGATTCGTGATATAACCCCTGCGCCAGAGCGCATGCTGCATTTTTGCTGCAAAATACGCTGCTGGTGCTGCGGCTTTTTCTTTTACAGAATTGCCTTCAGGTCAGCGGTCAGCTTGTCAACCTTTGCCTGTGCATCTTCCAGACTGGTTCCCTTTACGCCCATATAGAATTTGATCTTGGGCTCGGTTCCGGAAGGACGTGCACAGCACCAGGAATTGTTGGTCAGTTCAAAGTACAGAACGTTGGACTTGGGAAGTCCGGTCGGGCGAACCGCGCCGGTTGCCATATCTTTAACCTGATCCTTATCGTAGTCGCGCATCTCTACAACCTGCAGGTCGCCGAAATTCTTCGGAGGATTGCTGCGAAGCTTATCCATCATTGCGGAGATCTGGGCTGCGCCGTCGATTCCCTTCAGAGTAATAGCATACTGGGTTTCTTTGTAGTAGCCATATTTCTCATACAGTGCAAGCATCTGATCCCAGCAGGTCATGCCGTGTTTCTTGCACCATGCAGCAGTCTCACACAGACACATTACTGCAACAATCGCATCCTTATCTCTTGCATGGGTGCCTGCCAGACAGCCGTAGGACTCTTCCAGACCGAATACATAGTGGCCTTTCCCAGCCTGCTCCATCCATTTGATCTGCTCGCCGATATACTTAAAGCCGGTCAGGACTTCTCTTAATTCTACGTTATAATCTGCTGCAATCGCTGCTGCCATGTTGGTCGTAACGATGGTGGATACCATAACAGGATCAACCGGCATCCGGTTGGTAGCGGTGCGCTCGCGCAGAATGTACTCTGCAATCAGCATGCCGGACATGTTGCCGGTGAAGGGCATGTACTCGCCGGTCTTGGAATCCTTTGCATAAATGCCGAGACGGTCTGCATCCGGGTCAGTAGCCAGAACGATGTCTGCGTCCACCTTTTTTGCAAGCTTTAATGCCAGGGTAAATGCCTTGGGATCTTCAGGGTTCGGGTAATCCAGCGTCGTAAATGCAGGATCGGGACGTTCCTGTTCAGGAACAACATAAACGTGCTTGAAGCCCAGCTCAGCCAGAATTCTTCTGACGGGCTTGTTGCCGGTACCATGGAACGGTGTGTACACGATTTTCAGTTCATCCGCTACTTCCTTGATGATTTCGGGATGAATGATCTGTTTCTTTAACTCTTCCATGTAGGCAACGTCGATTTCTTCGCCGATGTACTGATACAGACCGGCTTCAATGGCATCGTCCTTGGACATGGTTTTTACCGTATGGAAATCGGTTACATGCTCTACCTCGTCGATGATCTCATGATCCTTGGGGGCAGTTACCTGTGCACCGTCCTCCCAGTAAACCTTGTAGCCGTTGTATTCCGGAGGATTGTGGCTCGCCGTTACAACGATACCGGAAATACAGCCTAAGGTACGCAGTGCAAAGGACAGCTCAGGTGTCGGACGGAGTTCATCGAATACATACGCCTTAATGCCGTTTGCAGCCATGCACAGTGCAGCCTCATCTGCAAATTCAGGAGAATAATAACGGCTGTCGTATGCAATTGCAACGCCCTTTTCAGCGCCGCCCTGCTTTAAAATGTAGTTTGCCAGACCCTGTGTTGCTTTTCTGACAGTATAAATATTCATCCGGTTGGTTCCGGCTCCGATCACACCGCGCAGACCGCCGGTACCAAATGCCAGATCCTTGTAAAAACGATCTTCAATCTCCGCCTGATTATCTGCAATTTTGCGGAGCTCTTCCTTGGTTCCTTCATCAAAGTAGGAATCCTCCAGCCAGAATTTGTACTGATCCATGTAATTCATCGCTTTTGCTACCTCCATCTTTTCTGATGCCTGCTGTCTCTTACGTCCCTACCTGTCAGTCATTCCTTGGCTGCAGTGCATCTTCTTTAAGTCAGTATACACTATTTTTTCAGACCCGTAAAGAAAAGTCAGATTTATCTAACGAAAAATTCGGGTTGAAATAAGGATCTCCGGCTTCCAGCTCAGCTTTCCATTTGTTGCGGAAGCGTTCGGACTCTTCGTTATACCGTTTTGCTTTTTCTCCCTGATCGTCTAATCCTCTCGAAATCGATTCGAAATGATACAGCTCGGCAAAGGGCGTAAAGACGTTCAGATAACCAGCCTTGCGTAGCTTCAAACAGAAGTCCACATCGTTTAATGAAATTTCAAAGCTCTCGTCCAGACCGCCGACCTGCTCATAGAGCGATTTTTTCACCAACAGGCAGGCTCCGGTTACTGCCGTCATGTCCTGCGCATAGCACAGACGTCCCATGTATCCTAAATTTTCCCGCTTCTGGCGGTAATGCACATGTCCTGCCGTCCGATGCGCGCCAAGCCCGATCACGACGCCCGCATGCTGGATCGTTTTATCCCCATAGTAAAGCTTTCCGCCGACTGCGCCGACGTCCGGGCGCTGCGCATACATCAGAAGCTCTTCCATCCAGTTGATCGTAATTACCTGCGTATCGTTGTTTAACAACAGCACATAGTCTCCGGTCGCAAGGGAGACGCCGAAATTGTTGATTTTCGAATAATTAAATTTACCCTCGAAGGTCACCACGCGGATCTGCGGATTATTCTGCAGCTCGTCATAGTAGGAAAAAATCTCCTTCGTCTCGCTGTTGTTCTCCACTACAATGATCTCGTAATTTTCCCAGGTCGATTTTTCCACAATGGAGCTGATACAGCGGCGCAGATCTTCCACATGATCCTTATTCGGAATAATGATAGAAATTTTCGGTTCCCCGATAATTTCATAACTGATTTTAAAAATCGTCTCAAACGCACGAGTGCTCGTAATTGTAAAGTTTTTGAAGCCGTGTCTGCGCAAATGATCCGCAACCGCGCCTCTCGCTGCTTCGACCACGTAAGGCTTTGCCTCGATATTGCCCGCAACACTGCCTGCATGGGAGCGCCAATAATACAGAAGCTTCGGCACATGGACGATATGCTTCGCATTGTCCGTCAGGCGCAGAATCATGTCATGATCCTGGCTGCCGTCAAATTTTGTCCGAAACAGCTCCGTGCCATCCAACAGCTCTCTGGAAAATACGCTGAAATGACAAATATAGTTGTTCGCGCGCAGGTTGTCGATCGCATAATCCGGCTTGAAGTGCATCGTGATCATCTTGTTGATGTCCGGGCTCTTAAACGTCGCCTCATCACAGTAAATAAAGTCCGCATCCTTTTCGTTGATCGCCTTTACATACTCGTAAAGTGCGCAGGGATGCAGAATATCGTCGTGGTCAAACAGCCCGATAAATTCGCCGGATGCAAGCTTATAGCATTCGTTCGTGTTGCCCGAAATGCCCTCGTTTTTGGCAAGCTTCTGATAAACGATTCTCGAATCCTGCGCCGCCAGCCTTTTGCAGTATTCGCCGACATAGGCGTGCGCATCGTCCGAACCGTCCGCCAGACACAGCTCCCAGTTTTTGTAGGTCTGCCACTGGACGGAGCCGATCATCTCGATTAAAAAGCTTTCCGGCGTGTTCCACAACGGAACAAGAATACTGATCTTGGGCATCCGTTCAAAGACAGCCGCCTCCTGCTTCTGTCTTTCTTCTGCGGACGGGAAGCTCTGGGTGCCGTAATGGGTCATCGCCTTCTTTTCCCAGGATTTATAGCGCACCTTTGCAATCACGCCCGACAGGCTGCCGCAATTTTTCAAACGGTCCTTCTGGCGGATCACAAAATGCATGCACTTTCTGGCAGGGCCGGACGCTTTCCAGATCGGATTGTTTTTGATGCGGTTCAATTTGAACTGCAGATCGTCCACCTGATCCTCCAGCTCAGCGACCCGGTTTGCCAGATAAACGGCTTTATAATGTTCTTTCTCGTAAGCGTCCTGATAGTCCTTTTTTTCTTCCATGATTTTATTATTTCCTCACTGTAAGCATTTCCGGACTGAAGCGGTAAAGCTTCTGCCGCGAGCAGGTATCTTCCCACAAAAAGCCGATCAGGTAGTCTCCCTCCGGCAGGCTGTCCCGATCGAAGGTCACGCACACGCCCGGCAGCTCGGTATGGACAATTCCGTGCAGATTTTCGTCGATATCCGGGCGGAACTGCCTCGTACAGGGAATCCTCCAGACCTCGCCCCGATCCTCAGGAATCGCTTCCGTACTGGAGCCGGGCGCAATATAGCCGGTCTCCACCTTCTTTAACAACAGGGAAAAATCGTACCGACAGTTGTCAACCTGCAGTGCCCACGTCCAGCCCTGGATCATCCAGTCGCCAGTTCCTGCTCCTGCAGCGCCCCTTTGCCAGCGCCCCATGTCCCCGGCGAACTCCACACCGATGCGCAGCACCTCATTATGCCACTGCGGTTCCAGAACACCCTCGATCTTCTCAGGGGAAACTTTTTCCACTCTTTTGTCAAAATCATAACGGCAGCCCGTATAAAATTCCGCATCCAGCACATCCTTTACCAGATATCTGTGATAGAACGGGTCGGTTCCGTATAGGGACGGGTGCAGTTCATAGAGCAGATTCAGTTCCTGATGCAGGCGGCGCAGCTTTTCCGTGCTGTCGTCCGCACCGCGGCTTAAGGATTCATGATGCGTCAGCGTCACGTCGTTGCGTACCACGTTGTAATAGCCCATTTCATATACATGATAGCAGAATTCCACGTCGTTGAACGCGACACGCAGGTTCTCGGACAGTCCTTGCGCCTGATCGTAAATGCTTTTTTTCACCAGCAGGCAGGCTCCGGTTACACCCAGGACATCCATCGCCATGCGGTTGCGCCCGAAATAAAATTCCAGCGCATCGGAGCGGAACTGCAGCTTATGTGCAGGCCCCAGATGAATGTTGGTGATGCCCGCGTGCTGAATGATCTCCGTGCCCGGATAGATCAGCTTTGCGCCCACCGCGCCGACGTGCGGCAGAACCGCCTTTTCCATCAGCTTTTCCAGCCAGTTGTCCTGCGTAATTTCGATATCGTCATTCAATAACAGGATGTAATCGCCGGTCGCCAGGGACACGCCAAGGTTGCACATTTTGGAAAAATTGAACTCCATCGGTTCATAGTGATAAACGAACCAGAAATCCTCGTTCAACATGTCGCGCATCCGTTCAATTCTTGCACGGTTTTGTTCATTGCTTCCGTTATCCACAACGATGATCTCAAAATCCCGGTAGTTTCCACTTTCCAGGACAGAATGAATGCAATTCGATAAAATATGGGGATGATCCTTGGTCGGGATGATGATCGAAACCTTCCCGGAGGGCGTAAGAGGCCAGCCTCTTCTTACATATGCCGCCTTTTTCAGATCATCATACGTCTCTTCCATACCCCAGACTTCGATTTTTTCATGATGAAACAGCACGCTGTCGATATGCGCAGTTCCATTCTCGATTTCCGTCAGGCGCAGCACCAGGTCATAAAGGTTGCGCAGTGGGTTCTCATCTGCCAGCCATGGACAGTTCTCCATCGCCTGTCTGCGCACCGCAAAGAATCCGCCGAAATAAAAGCAGGACATCAGTGTATCCGGCGACCAGTCCGGCTTCAGCCAGGGATTTTTGCGCTTACCGGCTTCGTCGATTTCATCCTCGTCCGCGTAGGCGATCACCGTTTCGGGATGGGCTTCAAACCAGCTGAGCACATGTGAAATACCTCTCGTGTCCGGGCTTGCGTCCGGCGCGTGGAAAATCAGGACGTCCGCCGGCGTCGCGCCGTGGGCATACCGCCGCACATCAAAATCCGCGCGGCACTCGTCGTAGGAGATCACCTCCGCGTGCTCTGCCCTGTGCTCTGCGCGCAGTGTCTCGTCCTCCTGGGCTTCCTTTTCCCGAATCCACTCGTCATAGGTGAGTGTCTGTTTCTGAATCTGCTCCTGATACCAGCGGTATCTTCTCTTTACCAGATTATCCTGAATTGCTTCTTTTATCTTTGAAACCAAAAACCTTTCCTCCTTGCCGCTGCCGCCAGGCGCGCCTGAATATCCTGCAGCATTTCCGCCGACAGCCATGCGATCTGTGCCCGGATGATCAGCGCTTCGCCATCCGTCGCCTCGTTGTCCAGACAATCCAGCCGAACGCTGATGTTCGGATCTCCTGTTTCAAACAGTACCGTCGGAACATGGGACGGGGTATCTGCAAGCACCTGTCCGTTCGTCGACAGGCACTGATCCAGCTGTGCCCGCGTCAGCGCTTTTCCGCGCCACTCGATTCCATGAATCTGTACCAGACACGGCAGCTCCGCAGGATCTAAGCGAATCGCTTTTGTACCTGCTTTGCAGATGATCCTGGCGTTGATCAGATCGTCCGCCTCATATGCATCATATTGATAATAAGAATGCTCCGGTGTATAGCCTGCGCCGAAGTCTTCAAATACCTGCACCTTTTTGCGGTCCGCCCGGGCGAAAAATTCCTGATACGGCACAGCACGGTTGCCGATCAGATGCCGAAGCTGCCCAAGAGCCGTCCGGCTCCGCCCGTCCTTTTCCTGCAGGACAAAGCGCTGGAACGCCAGCTCTTTTTCCGAAAGCTCATACATCTGCTCTTTGCCGATGCCGAGGGCTTCCAGATGCTTTTTCACAATCGGATGCTCCATCCGAACCGGATCCTCCTGACCATAGCAGTTCAATGCCCGGCTGATGATCTGCTGCGGCGTCAGCTTGTCTGTCGTCCACTCGTAATCGATCATCGTCCAGATATCACCCTGTACGCAGATATTCGGGAAGGTCAGGTCATAATCCTGCTTCGTCCCCTCCGCTTTCCACGCTGCGATTTTGCAGTAACGGTCAAACAGCTTATCAAAACCGGTTTCGTCATTGTTCTGTAAGCACTCATCCAGCAGCTCTTCCAATGTCCGGTTATTTTCGAGATATTCGATTTCCGCAAAGGGCAATCCGTCCGCAGTCCGTTTCAGTTCCAGACGGTTAACTGACAGGGTACTGTCTTTAAACCGTTCTGTGAAGATGCTTTCATTCTCTGCCAGGGCTTCAATATGTGCCGCAGCAGCTGAGGTTGCCGGATATTTTCGGACAGTGTGTTTTCCGTCCTTTTCCAGAATATCCGTGCGGATGCTCAGATGCTCCGCCCTGTCGTTGGAAAAACGACTGTATACAATATCCGTCATGGGTCCTGTCATCACGAGGAACGAATTGCTGTACTGTCCAAACAGTCCCTCGCGGATGAGCATGTCGAACACCTTTTTTTCATCGAACAGCAGCATCCGGTCGCGGTCGAAATTTCGTAGGTTATTAGATAGTTCTCCGACTTTGGGCAGATACCGGTCGGAGTACAGCGTCGTCATAAATTTATAATCCGGATAAGGGTAGTAGAAATGATATTCCGTCTCACCGCATTCTTTCAGGATTTTTTCCAGACCGCTCCGGGAAAAGGTGCGAGCCGCACCGCCCTGGGGGTAATCCTCCAGGCCTGAAAAAAACGTGCCGACGTGGTCTTCCCGGCACCCCGCCCAATATTTTAAACCAAGCTTATTCTCTATCGCAATCACGATATGTCCATCGGATTTCACATGTTTTTTGATAATCCGGTAGAAATCGTGAAAGGGGGTTTTTCCGCCGATATAGCTCTGCCCGTATTCGAACACGCCGATCAGACAGACAAAATCATAATCCGTCGGCAGATCCGGCTCGATGTCCGAAAAGTTGCCCACATGGATCGTCACGTTGTCACAGTCCTGATGGCGGTAAGCGTTGATCAAGCTGCGTTTTTTCGAAAGGTCGACGCAGGTTACGCTGCCTGCCTTCTGTGCGAGGCTTCCCGTAATCGCGCCGCAGCCGGAACCGATTTCCAGCACCTTCATGCTTTTGTCAACAGGCAGCCATCCGACGATATTTTCCCGCAGGTCGGAAAGGTGGTAAAGCACCTCCCAGCTCGCCGCTTTATTGATTTCCTGAGGATATTCCCGGGGCGGGATTGTTTTTACCAGCTCCAAAAGTGCGTCCTCCGACGCTCCGTCGCAGTAAAAATCCTGTTCCGGATAATGGGAATAATCCAGCACAACATTCCCGATCTTCTCTGTCCTGCCTGTCTGCATGTGTTAAATCTCCTTCACCTCAACCTGAGATTCCATATCGAAATAGCCCACTGTATCCTTGTCGGACACGACCGTAATATTCAGCACGTCATAAAGACGATGGTACACTTTAAACGTATCTTTTTCATACCCTGTCACACCCAGTGATATGAGATAGTCACCGCCCTGCAGGCGCATCTTCTGGCGGAATGTGATTTCCAGCACCTGTCCCGCCTTTACGCTCTCCAGAAACGTCTTTTCAAACATCGTGTTCGTTCCCGTGATCTCCACGCCCTTGATGTTTTTGATGGAAAAAGCAAAGATCGGCGCCGGAAGATCCTGACCGATTTTCACCTTCATATGCATCGTGAATTCGTCGCCCTTTAAAATTGCGGTCGTCTGCACGTCGTTTTTGTCCGTAATGTAATACGAAACAATTTCCGCCTGCTTCGTGCCGTATTCCAGTGTCTCCGGGTTGACGCCCATGCGCGCCGCTTCCTGCTTCTTTTTCTGTTTGTCAAGGGCCGCCCGAACATCCCCGTCCGCCGTCAGGTCAGGTACATCCACGCCAGCCTTAGGCGTTTCGTACTGTCCCACCAGCACCTGCTTGTAGGCGTCGATCATGTCTTTGGGCGAGCCTTCTCCGAGCTTTACTCCCTGATTTAACAGGATCGCACGGTCGCAGTATTTGCTGATGGCGCTCAGATCGTGGCTGACGAACAGGATCGTCTTGCCTTTTTTCTTGAATTCCTCGAATTTTCGATAGCATTTTGCCTGGAAAAATACGTCGCCAACCGAAAGCGCCTCATCGACGATCAGGATTTCCGGGTCGATATTGATGGCAACTGCAAATGCCAGTCGGACAAACATACCGCTGGAATAGGTCTTTACCGGCTGGTACACATAGTCCCCGATATCCGCAAAATCCAGGATATCCTGCAGCTTTTCATCAATTTCTTTTTCAGAAAAACCGATCATCGTTCCATTCAGATAAATATTTTCGATGCCGTTGTATTCCATGTTAAAGCCTGCGCCCAGCTCCAGCAAGGCGGAAATTCTGCCGTTTACCTGCACAGTGCCGCTCGTCTCATGTAATACGCCGGTGATAATCTTTAAAATCGTCGATTTGCCGGAGCCGTTCGTGCCAATAATGCCGACAGTCTCTCCTTTATAAATGTCCAGACTGACATCCTTTAATGCGTAATGCGGCGTGGAAAGTTTCTTTTTTGTCAGTCCCAGGGATTCGATCAGACGGTCCCGGTTTCTGCGGTACAGCTTGTATACTTTGCTCACCCTGTCCACATGAATTGCCAGTTCTTTTTGTTCCATAACCAGTTTTCCTTTACATGATATCCGCAAAATGAATCTTGAGTTTCTTGAAAATCAGCGCACCAATGCCAAACAGCACCACCGTGATAATCCAGAAATAAACCGTGGAGTAAAAATCCTCCCAGAACCACTGTTTTCCGTATACAGCGCTTCTGTAGCCCTCCACAATGTATACAAGCGGATTGATTTTCACGATCATCTGAAGCTTCATCGGAAAATCATTGATATTCCACAGCACCGGAGTTGCCCACATACCGACCTGCAGAAAGATATTGACAATGGACTGCAGATCCCTGAAAAAGATAACAACCGAGCAGGTCGTATAACTGAGTGCCAGTACAAAAACGAACATGCAGAAGCTGTAATAAAATACCTGCAGTGTATACAGGCTCGGATAATAACCATTTAATGCTGCCACGATCAGTAAAACCAGCACGAAAAACGCATGAATAAATGTCGCTGCAATAATCTTGATAATCGGCAGGATACTGATTTTGAATACGACTTTTTTTACCAGGTAATTATATTCCAGCAGCGATACCATTGCGCTGGTCAGGGCTTCGGAAAAATAAAACCAGGGCACCAGTCCCGCTGTCAGAAACAGGATATACGGAACACCTTCTACGCCTCCGGAGGCATAACCAGTCCGGTTTGGGAAAATAATCACGAAAACAACCCAGTACATCGCAACTGTGATGACCGGCTGCACCATCGCCCAGAACGCTCCCATATAAGAGCCTGCGTAGCGCTTTTTGAAATCGCTCTTTGCCAGTTTCCAGATCAGCCTGCGGTTCTGGTATAATTCCACCGGCAGTACCGTGATCTTATCGTATAACCGGATAAAGGCAATGACCGCCGCCACGATCAGCACGCAGGCAATCACTTTTTTCAGCAGCTCATCCTGCGGATTGGCAAGGGGATTATGATAAACAAGGATAATAACGGCAAGAATCGCCATCACCGCAGTGAATATGGCGATTCCTGTTTTTTTATTCAGTCTCTTCATTTATTTCTGCTTTCTGTAAATTCGGCAAAAGAGCCCCACTTTTTATCTTTGTCAGACAAGGTCAGTTCCATTCCTTCCGGAATCGGCCATTCTACGCCGATCTGGGGATCGTTCCATGCCAGACCGCCTTCGTCGTTGGGATGATAGAAGTCGGTGCATTTATAGGCAAATTCCGCATAATCCGACAGCACTACAAAGCCGTGTGCGAAATTCTTGGGGATAAAGAACTGCTTTTTGTTCTCTTCGGAAAGCAGCACACCGTACCACTGACCATAGGTTTTGGAGCCGGGACGTAAGTCAACCGCAACGTCAAACACTTCGCCGCGAATCGCTCTCACCAGTTTGTCCTGGGGGTAATTGATCTGGAAATGAAGCCCCCGCAGAACGCCTTTTTTGGATGCGGACTGGTTGTCCTGTACGAAAACCTGATCGATGCCGGCTTCCTTGTAATCGTTGTAGTTATAAGTCTCCATAAAGTAACCGCGGGCGTCGCCGAACACCTGGGGGGTGATCACCTTAAGACCTTCGATATGACATGTTTCTACTGAAATTTTTCCCATTTTTCTATTCTCCTGTTCCGTTTTTAAAGTCCGTTTGCGACCTCTACAAGATATTTGCCATAGTTGGTCTTCATCAGCGGCTCCGCAAGCTTTAAGAGCTGCTGTTTATCGATAAAACCTCTGCGGAACGCGATTTCCTCAATGCAGGAAATGTACATGCCCTGACGCTTCTGTACCGCTGCGACGAAATCTGCCGCATCCAGCAGTGCATCGTGGTTGCCGGTATCGAGCCATGCAAAGCCTCTGCCCAGCGTCTCCACCATCAGCGTCCCTCTGCGCAGATATTCGTTGTTGATCGAAGTGATTTCGATCTCGCCTCTTGCAGACGGCTTTACGTTGCGGGCGATTTCCACAACGTCGTTATCATAAAAATACAGTCCGGGAACTGCGTAGTTGCTCTTGGGATGCTCCGGCTTTTCCTCGATGGAAAGCGCTTTGCCGTTTTCATCAAATTCCACCACGCCGTATTCTCTGGGATCGCGGACAAAATAGCCGAAAATTGTCGCGCCTTTTTCCCTCTCCGCCGCCTGACGCAGCACTCTGGAAAAGCTCTGTCCATAGAAAATATTGTCGCCCAGAACGAGGGCAACGCTGTCGTTTCCGATGAAATCCGCGCCGATCAAAAATGCGTCTGCCAGTCCGCGGGGCGTCTCCTGAACCGCATAGGACATCGAAAGTCCCAGCTGCTCGCCTGTACCGAACAGTTCTTTAAAAGCAGGCAGATCCCTGGGCGTGGAAATAATCAGAATCTCCCGGATGCCCGCCAGCATTAGTGTGGAGAGTGGATAATAAATCATCGGTTTGTCGTAAACCGGCATAATCTGTTTGGATACCGCCTTGGTCAGCGGATAAAGGCGGGTTCCAGAGCCGCCTGCAAGAATGATACCTTTCATAGATTCCTCCATTCCTATGCGTTCATTCGCCTGTATGAAAAACATTTTGCTTTACAGGATCGCTCCGGCGGCACTGTTCTACTGCCCGGCAGCACTGTTCTACCGCCGTGCGCTCCTGCCCAGATGCGCCAAAAGGGGAACGGTGTCGCGCGCCGTCCCCATTCTGGTATACAAAGCCCTGTTTTCTTCGGTCTGTCCGGCATTTTCCTCCCGGCAGTCCGGAAATTTCTCAGGCTTTGTACATTTCGTTATAATATTTCTGGTAGTCGCCGCTGGTTACGCGCTCCATCCAGTCTTCATGCTCGAAGTACCATGCAATGGTCTTTTTGATGCCTTCTTTGAACATCGTCTCCGGATACCAGCCGATCTCTTCCTTGATCTTGTCGGGAGCGATCGCGTATCTTCTGTCGTGTCCCTTACGGTCTGCTACATAGGTAATCAGATCCTTGCTGACAAGCGCCTTGCGCGGGTCGTCGTCTGCAAGCATCTCCTGCAGGGTCTCGATAATGATTTCGATGATCTGAATGTTCTGTTTTTCGTTATGACCGCCTACATTGTAGGTTTCGAACAGTCTGCCCTGCTCCTGCACCATGTCGATGGCCTTTGCGTGGTCTTCGACATACAGCCAGTCGCGGACGTTCTTGCCGTCGCCGTATACCGGAAGCTTCTTGCCGTGCAGCGCATTGTTGATGATCAGCGGAATCAGCTTTTCCGGAAACTGGTAAGGGCCGTAGTTATTAGAGCAGTTTGTGATATTTGCAGGGAAATGATAGGTATCCATATACGCTTTTACAAGCATATCAGATCCTGCCTTGCTGGCAGAATACGGGCTGTGGGGCGCATAGGGGGTTGTCTCATAGAAATAGCCGCCATCTTCGCTCAAAGAGCCGTATACTTCATCCGTCGAAACATGCAGGAATTTCTTGCCCGGCTTAAAGGTGCCGTCCGGAAGCTCCCACGCGTTCTTTGCGCAGTTTAACATCACGGCAGTACCCAGCACGTTGGTCTGTACGAATACTTCGGGATTTTTGATGCTTCTGTCTACATGGCTTTCCGCTGCAAAATGCACTACGCGGTCAATATCGTTTTCTGCAAAGATCTTTGCAATCGCTTCTTTATCGCAGATATTTGCTTTTACGAAGGTATAGTTATCGCGGTTTTCAATGTCTTTTAAGTTCTCGAGATTGCCCGCATAGGTCAGCGCATCCACATTGATGATGCGGATTTCGTTGTCATACTTGCGGAACATATAGTGAATGTAATTGGAACCGATAAACCCCGCTCCTCCGGTAACAAGATAGGTTCTCATGCCTCTTCTCCTTTTCGATTCTGCGCAAAAGGACGCAAAATCCCATAATCCTGATTTTTTTCCAGTGTACCATATTTTCCGTGTTTTTCCAACAGGAAAATACGGCATTGCCGCCATTCCCGGCAATGCGCGCTGCAGTTTACGGATATCCTGCAGACTGCAGCGCCCTGTCCGTATCAAATTTTGTCACAATATCAGTAACCCATATAGCTTACGTTTAAGTCAACATTTCCTTTGATTCCTGCAATCGACCCTCTCGACGAATACTGCCACATCTCATAACGTCCTCCATAGGTCGGTGCAGCAACATACTGCGCCAGCCAGATCTTGCAGCCGCCAAGGGCGCCTGTATTGATCTTTTCCGTCAGCCAGTTTTTGTTCGCATACAGTCCCGGCGTGTAGCCGCTGTTACGGATCGTCTGGCAGAATGCGTTGATGACAGACGTTCGCGCCGCTTTGGAGATTCCGTCTGCGCGCCCATTTGCGCTCTCCACGTCAATATATACAGGATAAGTGATTCTGTATTTTTTAATCAGGGAAAGCGTCATGGAGGCCTCTTCGACCGCTTCCACTTCATTCACCGCCTGGCTGAAGAAATAAATACCGACCTTCAGACCTGCCGCCGTCGCGCCCTGAATATTTCTCTTAAACTTCTGATCCTCTACCAGCACACCCGAAGCCGAGCCGCGGTAGCCGCAGCGCAGGATGACGTACTGTACGCCGGAGTTTTTGACTGCGTTCCAGTCGATATTGCCGTTGTGTTTGGAAATGTCAATTCCCATCACAGTTCCCGTATTTAAGCTGCCGTCCCCATTGAACGTGTATTTCACGCCCTGGATCACCTGTTCGCCGGTAACGGCGGTCCCGTTTTTGTCATAGAAAAAGCGTTTTCCGTCGATCGTCTGCCACCCGGTATACCGATATTCCACATTCGCTTTTTTGCGGTAAAATTTGTCTTTGGTATAATAATCCGCCGTCGTTGCCTCACGGTAGGTATCCCCGTCCTTGCAGTACAGCTGGTTGCCGTTTTTATCTTTCAATAAGGTCTTTGTATCGCCGCGGTTTATCTTTTTCTCCGTCACCTTCACGGTGCTGATTCCGCTCTCTACGTTGCTGCCGTCCTGCGCGACCGCCTTGATCTTCGCTTCTCCGGCTTTTACGCCTTTTACCGTTCCCTTATCATCCACCGAGACAAACTCTTTTCCGGAAACGATTTCCCAGCGAACGGACTTGTTCGCTGCATTGTCCGGCGATACCGTTACAGAAAGGGAAACAGTCTGTCCAACCTCAACCGTTGCAGAGCCTGAGATCGTGATCTTCTTGACCTTTACCTCCTCCGGCTTGGTTTCCGGCGTTTTTGTCGGCTCTGTCGCTGCAGTGCTGCTTTCGGTTGCAGATTCGCTTTCCGAAGGCTTTGTACTTTCACTCTCGGACGGCTTCGTGCTCTCGCTTTCCGTCGGCTTGCTGCTTCCGGATTCCGATTCGCTCTCGGTCGGCTTTGTACCTTCACTCTCGGACGGCTTTGTGCTTTCGCTCTCGGAGGAAGATTCACTCTCCGAAGGCGGCGTGTTCTCGCCCTCTGCAGGGGATTCCTCCCTGGGCTGATTGAAAACGGCGATCTGCGTTTCCTTTGCAAAATATGCGTATTTTATCTCCGGCTCCAGAAGTCTTGCCTGGGCAGGCTCCGGGATATCGGACTTGCCGACCTCTTCATATTCCTGTCCGTTTCCTGCCGGTGTTTTGGTGGACTCAACCCATTCCACAGTATCCTGCAGAACCGATTCCACTGCCGGTGCAATCGCGGTATCCTCTTTCGCCACGTTGATCTCCGACTCCTTTTTGATCTCGTCCGTCACGTCGACCTTTTTATACTCAATCTTGTCCTTTACCGTCACTCGCCCGGAAATTCCGGCTGCTTTTCTGCCGCTGATTTCATCCGGTCCGGTCACGGTAACGACGTAATCGCCTGCTTTTAAGTCTTTTAAATAAATTATGCCGTCCTTGTCGTCATCCTTTGCGTTCTGGCTCGACGCGCCCTCCAGCTTTACGGTAAAGGGTTGATTTCCTATCAGCTTACCGGAGTTTTTGTCCGCGAATTTAATTTTCATATCCTTCTGCATCGAAGACAGCTTTAAAATAACGTCGACATTGGCTTCCAGATCCTTTTCCTCATATCCGGTTTCCGTCTCCGTCGTCTCTTCTTCAGAAACCTCCTCCGAGACGTTCTGCGCTGCGGCAGCGACCGCCGACAGGACCTCTTCCCCGGACATCCCGATCGCTTCCAGATTTTTCCCGACTGCAGCCACCGCCTCCATCTGCTTATTCTGCTCGTTTCGTCCCAGATACATCGATGTCGTAAACGCTGCCGCCGCCAAAACCAGCACGCCCGTCAGAGCAATCGCGATATCCAGCGCCGCCATCGGCTCTTTTCTGGCAGAGCGGCGTTTTCGGTTTCTGCCGGATGCTGCGGTCGATGCGGACGCAGAACGATTTACAGTGCGGTTCTGACTGCTTTTTTCATGAAAGGTCTGACTGCTTTTTCCGGCAGGCTTTTTCACGCGGCGCTTATTGCTGTGCGCTGGTGTTTTGCCTGATACCTCGTCCCAGTCGTCGAGAAATTCTCCATCGTCCCAGTTCGACTTTTTCCGCTCGGGAATACGTTCTGCGCGCTGCGCCTTTTTTTTCTGTTCTGATACGCTCTTTCTATCTTTTATCCCATGGGGAGCCGTTTTTTTGGCACTTCCCGTTTTTTTCTTCTTATGCTGTTCCTCCACTGATTCCCTCCTGCCAGCTTTCCTGTCGAAAAATGTAAACGTTTTTTCGTTGTGTATTTTTTGTCTAAATGGCACAATATGTTTATCCGGACAAAGACTTTTGTCACCCAAAAGAAAGGAGTTACGCTTATGATGTACATCCATTATTGCCGTCACTGTAAACGAATCCACATGCTGAACGGGCACAAAAAATACTGTCCCGCCTGCCGCGGCCATTTAAATGAACTCAAAATTTCCTATCTGAAATATGTCAATCTCGCCCCGACAGACCGACGTGCCTTCCGCGACCGTCTGGGTGATCCGGCGGAGCTTGCCGCCTGCACTGCAGATGTGCGCCGCTCCTACGATTATGCAAAATGGCTGCAGCTGACCTCAAAGGTAGAACACAGCCATTCCCAGAACTATGCAGCATATTCCCACTAATTTGCGAGCAGTCAGCTTTTCATGAAAAAACACCGCACCGCAGACTGGAACCAATACATAGCCCAGCGAATCAATGACAGGGGCGTTGAAAAAATCCACGCCCCGAAGTCCCATAATACTTAAAAACACGGAGCCGAACATCAAAATATAACCCGTGATTACCCACGGATTCAAATATTCCCGAATCCAGCTGTCATAATGATGCAGGGCACCTTTTTTTAATAAAACCTGGGAAACCGCCGCAACAAGCACGGATCCAATCAGAAAGAAGTAATGGTAATCAATCATGATTTTCCTGCTCCTTTCCTCCGTTGATAATCAGCGTTCCAGCAAGCACCAGTCCGACGCCGATGAGTTTTTTCACCGTAATCTGCTCCCCGAACAGTAATACCGCCCACAAAAGTGACCACAAAAGCGCCATCGCCCGATTCGCATACGCCACAGACAGTTCCACCCGTTTGATGACCTGCTGCCAGCAAAGCGCGTAGATGCCCAGCACTCCGATTTCTGCTCCGTAGAGCAGCAAAAATGTCCATCCGTTTCCGCTCTCCGCGGACTGCGCCGCGATTTTGCTGATGACCGTGGAACTGGTGTAGATCAGCACGACAAGCTGCAGGATGGCAAAATCCCGTAAATTCAGTTTCTTTTTCATATAAAAATTCCTTTTTGGTCGCCGAAAGTGCACTCACGAACCCGCGCTAACGTGCTTTTTTGCCTGCTTACGCAGGCTGTTCGTTCGTTACCGGCTTTCGCCCATCCGCCCATAAACTTCGTTCATGGGCTACTGTCGCCGCTCGTCAATCATGCAAGCATGTTGACTCGCTGTTGCTCCAGTATATCATCTTTCTCACGGATTAGGAAGATTTAAGATTCTTAAATTATTTTGAATCTTTTGACCCCTGTCTGGACAGTTGTGTGGCTGAATGCTAAGATGAATGTATCAAAACGACTTTTTACCGGTCAAAATTGACAGTAAACCATAAGGAGTTCAGATTTTTTATGAAAGAAAATAATTCTACCGCAGAAAACAGCAGACCAAATCAGCATTCAAAGCATACCCATTCCCATACAAAAAGCCGTAAAAGGAGGCGTCGTTCTTCCAGCTCCGGGCGTCCGTCCGGACATGTGATTTTCGTCATCGTCTTTTCTATCATCCTCGTTGTAACGATTGTCCGGCTGTTTCTCTGGAACCGCGGCCGTCAGTCCGATTATAACCCAAATGAAACGACTACAGAGTTCGATGTTGAGGTTATGGATTATCTCCAGCCTCTTGATCCGGAAATGCTCGAAGGACATGAGGATGACGGGGTAACCACCGTTCTTGCCCTCGGAAACGACCTTCTGTCCGATGATCGATCCGACACCGGTCTGGCTGCCCTGATGGAAAAATCCGCAAATGCCACCATTTTAAACGCCGCGTTCCCCGGAAGCTCCATTTCCATGAAGCATCAGGAATTTGACAACAGCTATCCGCTGGATGGCGTCAGCCTTTACTGGGTTGCGGCTGCTCTGCTCAACCAGAATTTCGACCTAATGGACGTCATCGTCCCGCAGATGAATTCCGAAGCTGCCGCGCAGGCGCTCGAAACTTTAAAGAGCGTTGATCTTTCCAAGGTGGACGACCTCGTGATCCTCTATGACCTTCAGGACTACAGGGACGACCGCACGGTTTACGACGAGGCAAACGATAAAAACCTGACGACCGTTTACGGTGCTTTAACCGCGACAATCAAGCTTTTTCAGGAGCAATGCCCGCATATCCGCATTTATCTGCTCTCCCAGCCCTACGGCACCTTCACGGATGCAAACGGCAAAACCATCGATATCGACCGCGATGATCTCGGCAACGGCACAATGGTCGATTACCTCAACTGGGAAGTCGAAGCCTGCCGCAAAAACGGCGTATCCTTTATCGACAACTACTACGGCGCGATCACAATGGAGGATACCGACTGCCTGACGGACGGATATCATCTGAACCAAAAGGGTCGTGAAAAAATCGCAGAGCGATTTGGGAAAGTATTTAAACAGTAAATGGATCTTGCATAAAAACCGGGAGCCTGTGCACACTGCGCAAGCTCCCGGTTTGTTATTCATGACAATAGAATGCTCGCAGAGCGTGCATTCTATTGTATACTCTTTTATTTTATTCGGCAACATCTGATAGTGCCGTTGTCCGATATGCTGTCCGACATGCTGCAATCATGCTTTTCCAGTTCTCTGATAAAACGCAATCATTAACGGCATCGTATAAATGATCGGAAACGCGTACCTGGGCTGCCCCTGAATTTGCGGTGCCAACAACACAAACAAAAACGAAATCACCGCAGGAAGCATTACGAAGAATGCTCTTTTATTTTTTTCCAGCCGTATAAAATGCAGTAATACAAACATCAGAATCACATAGAATGCCACATTGCTGAACATCCCGATAACCGGCGCTGTCGTCAGCAGGCTGTAAAGCTTTACTGTGACATTCGCTAAGCCCTCCATCTTTTCGGGGATCTGGAAATTCAGCCAGCTATAGTATTCCTTGTCATATTCCAATTCCGAACCAACCAGACAATTCTTATTATAAACCACGTTATCCACATAGGGCGCAAACACATAATAATTCTGATTCCAGGTTGCTTCTACATAGCAAAGCGGATGTCGGAAAAATTCTTTCAGCCACACCTTGAAATATGCAGTAAGATCCCCCGCCGAACCAGAACGATAAGTTGTTTTTACCGGATCGGCTGTCATCGGTTCATAAATTTCTGCCAAGGAATCGTAATCCAACACCTTTGCAATAATTCCACGTTCTTCCTCCGATATCTCATCCCCGTATTCTTTTACATAGCGCGCTGTCTGCTGAAACGGCAGCGAAAACATTTCCTTCGGAGAATCCTTTTCCACATGATAAACCTGTGTAATAATTCCTTCCACAACAAATACCAGAACAAACGGCAGGCACACCACAATCAATTTTCTGCCAGCTGTACGCATCCACTGCTTCCATGCTGCACTTTTTTCCCTTTTATCTGCTTCCGGTTGGCGAGAATCTGCCGTATCCTTTGCACCCTTCATTTTATGTAAACCCATCTGTACAAGAACCACTGTTACAACAACAAAATACAGATAAATCCCATTTTTTCGGCAAAGAATCATCAGCGTAGTTCCGACAATCCAAAGCACATTTTTCCCGATATGTTGCCAAAACTGATCACGCAAAATCATCCATTCTGCCATCAGACAAACGAGAAGCACCAGAAAAGCTGTATACAAATAATCTTTAATTGGAAAAGCCGCATAGCCTGCAAAATACGGTGCAACACAATAAACCGCGAAGGTCAGTTTTCTAATCCAGGACGCTGCATTCCAGCGCTTCATCAGTTCCAGTGTCCATGCAAGAACAGCAGACATAATCAGGGTCTGCATCAGGACAAATAAAAATAAACCGACATTCGAACTCCCGAGTTTTACACCAAGTCGAATAAAACTGCCAAACAGCCAGGTATGGAAAATCGGCTGAGCTGTCGTGTATGTTTCAAATCCATAATAATACCGCAGCTGTGCCCAGTTATCATAACTCATCGCACCTGGATACCTTAAAATCAGATGAACAAGCCATGCCAGCATCAGGATACCCCAGGTTATCCAAAAAGAAGATTTCTGATACATGGATACCCATTTCCCTTTTTTTTCTGCAACTGTTCCTGCATTTTCGGTCTTTTTATGCAGCATGTAATGCATCCCCTCGATCGCATGAAGGTAAAAAAAGTACATCCCGACAAGCAGTACTATGCTGCGAATCCTGTTGATCTGAAAGGAGTACAGAAGGGAAAGACTGCCTCCGTACCAATACGCCATACCACCAGTGTACATCGCAGATAAAAACGCTGCTAAAGCAGCATGCTTCTCTGTCGAAAAAAAACGCTTTTTTTGTGAAATCCACATATATCCAACAAATAATGCCGCCGTCAGCACAGTCAGGAAAAATCCCCTGGAACGAATTCCGAACTCAATCTGAGCAAACAGTGCATAAAGCCTTGCTAAAAGGACATTGCTGATTCCATCTATTTCATCATTTGCTACTCCAAGTTCTGTATTTAGCGCAAGTGCAGTCAAAAATGCCTGCAGAAACATCCATTCTTTACTGAATCGACAACTTTTTGGGTTATATCTATCGTCTGCTGATTTCATTTTATGTTTTCCTCATCTCAACCACTCTTCCCCCGTACATGGTACTCCCCGCCATAAACTAAGCAACAGGATTTCCACAGGTAACCGGAGCGGTTTTCTTCTTCGCAATCTCCACCGCTTCATTCCGGTACAGCTCATATGCTTCAATATCCGCGATTTTCGTCAGTCCGTTTTTTTGCGGATCGCCGGTATACGGAACACTCTTGTTCAAAATCAGATACTGGCAGTTGTACTCCGTCAAAAGCGGCGAAAGCGCATCCAGATCAATCGTATCCTCCCGCATGATCTTATAAATCGGATGCGTGTCCCAGTTCCACTCCCAGGACGCCTCCAGCATTTCCCGCCCGTACGGCATCTGCACCTCCGAGGTATACTGCCGCACATAGTAGATCAGCTCCTGCGGAAATACCGCCCAGACGCGCTCTTCCTCCTCCGCCGGCATGATCTCGTTGCAGATCGCAATCACGGAATTTGGAATATGATACCGGTTCTGCGCCTTTGACAGATACGGGCTGTTGTACACCGATTTTCCGGTCAGCACCAGCACCAGCGCCAAAACAACAAAGCCGATCCGGTAATGCTTTCCAAACAACCGGATCCCCGCATAAGCAATCACAACCGCCATGGGAAGCAGCCACAAAATCCGGTAATAGGTTTCTCCTTCGCCCAGCAGATTCATTACCGTCTTTGTAAACGGCAGAAAGAATAAAACCGTGATCACCAGAGAGCTTTCCACCAGCACCACACGGATCTGTTTTTTCTTTTCTGTCACCAGCAAATACAAAAGCGCAGCCAGAAAAAGTACCGGATACCAGCCGCTGCCGCAGTAATTCTGAAAAATTGTCACAATCTCTTTCAACGCAATCTCTCCTATCGATGCAGTTCACAGGTGTTTTGCAAACTGTCATCTTTCACTTACAAAACCAGCAGCAACGCCAGATAAATCACATTCGGAATGCAGCACAACGCCGTTTTCCACAAAATTGACCAGCTCCGGTATCGGATCGCTGCCACAAGTGCCGTAATGCCGAACAGCATCGCCGTCAGAAACGCACCCATACTCGTCATCATCGCCGCTGCGATATGATTGACTGCAAGCAGCAGCCAGTAGGGCAGCTGCGATCCCGTTTCTTCCTGCCTCTCCCTATTTTTTTCCCGCGCACATAGCTCCAACATCAGCCACAGCTCCACCAGCAAGATCAGGTTTGCCAGCACTGATTTTCCCTGCCAGGTCCGCGTCAGGAAAAAGGTTTCATTCGTATAGATCGAAATATTCCCCCAGATCTGCATAATGGAAACCAGCGTCAGAAAAATCGGAAGCTTTACAGAGCCATCGGAAAACAGCTTTCTGCCGATCTGAACAAACACATAATAGGTCAGCGGAATAAAAATCAGCGGCAGCAGTGTATGCGCCACAATCGTTGCATGAATGCCTGTCATCCGCGCCACATAAGCAATCCACAGCGGCAGCGTAGCCAGGGCATGACGGATATCTAAGTCCGTAGAAAGTCCAGTGTAGGGACGAATCCGGTTCAATACGCCGGTCTGATCCGCCAACACAGATTGAACTACATAATACGCATCATCCCCGTCAAAGGATGCATAGGCAAAGGCCATGTACATCTGATATCCCACTGATGCCAAAAACAGCAGCCAGAAAAGCAGACGCTCCGGATTTTGAACTGCCGTTCGCCGTATGCGGTTCCGTGCTCCGTTACCAGTGCCCGAAATCGTCGATTTTCGCAGACTGCACGCTTGCGCCTGCCCCGCCTGCTGCTGATTCACGTCCTCATTCCGCCCAGTCCGCTTCCGCAAGTCTCGTTCCCGCAGAAGCGTCCAGATAAATCCCGTCGCAGCCAACACTGCAAAAACCGCAGTTGTCAGATATACCAGCAGGTTCATCCCATAAACTTCTTTTACCATCACCGGCACAGCGATCAGCTGAAACACCGCCAGCTCACTCAAAAAACCTGCCAGATACAGGTTCAAAATCTTTTCTCTTTTCTGCCCAATTCCTTTTGTCCAAAGTCCGCCGATCCCGACCGGGGCAATTCCAAACACAAACAGACATCCCAATGCTTTCTGCAGCATATTTTCCTCTCATTTCTGCGCACGTTTTTTTGCGCATGCCGAGTTTGTGTCAAGCGCGCAGACACAAATCTCGCGATTGAAAAATTTTATTTTTCAATCTTTATTCCTCCCCATACCGCGGTGTTGTGTCGTACCAGTCGTCCCAGATCGCAGGGTAATTATAACTCATCGCCAGTGTCCTGATCTCATCAAACGCCTGCCCATAATTTTCCGGATGCAGTTCATTTTCACCGGTTGTAAAGCACTCCGTGATATACCGGCAGACATTTTTATGATAATGCATATAGTCCGCATAATTGTTCAGATTACAGATAATATCTTCTTTTCCCAGAAAATTGAACACATGGACATTTTCATAGTTCAACAATCGTTCCGTCATATATTCCAGTCTGCCAATGACCGCCTCCAGCTCCTTTTCCCGCGTTACATCGTTCCAGAACAGAATACTGTAGGGGGGATAAAAAATATAAAACTCCGTCTCCGGATGGGCTTCAATATACGGAAGAATATTTTTCTGCAGATTTTCCTCAACCGCATCCTTAAAATAATCCGCCGCAAGCGCTTCCTCTTCCTGCTTTTCCTCTGCCGCCTCGTAGTACATCAGCACGTTTGCCTTGTTATAATATTCATCCGTCCACCACGGCTTATACAGCTCCGCCCAGTCCGACGCATCCTTTCGATCCGCTAAAGGGCGCAGAATGTAATCCAGCAGCACATCCTTGTTCAACAGATATGGAACATCATTGAACACGTTATCATCATACAGATAATCCGTAACCGGAAACTTGGTTTCCTCCGGATCTGCTGAAAATGTGGACTGATCCACCGCCATGTACACAGCCTTGACCTGATCGCCCTTTGCGTCAAATACCAGCTGCATGATGTTGGACAGATCCTTCGGATAAGAACCATTATAGGAAAGCTTCTGGGTTTTCATTCCCATCAGCTCCTCAAACCAGTCCGTATTAAAGCTCGCAGTCATCGAGGAACCGATCAAAATGCCATCGTAATCCATATGCTTTGCCAATCCCGGATTCTGATTGACCTGGTTATCCACCAGATACGGGAACCACGCAAGGGGCTTATGATACTGAAAAAAAGGGTCGACCCAGATCACCAGTGCTATGCATCCTGCAAGTCCCGCCAGAAAAATGCCCAGAAAACCGGCAAGCCAGCGCTTCGGCTGCATTTTTTTCTTCTGCTTTTTCTCTTTTCCTTCGTTTTCTTCCATTCTACTCCTCAATTTAAGCCAAACCGGCACCTTCTAAAACCGATAATACAAAAAGCTGCTTACACCGCTTAATGACACCACACACCAGATCATCAAAAATGCCGTCACGAACATCGTTTTTCCATTCGGTTCAAAGCTCTTTTCCCGCTCACCTGCGTTGCGTGCAAAAAAGACGAGCCAAAGCGCCACTGCCAAAAAACCAAAGCATAAGTACAGCTCGCTTCCCGGCAGACGATCCAGATGTAAAATCTTAATCACATACCAAAACTCTTCCAAATTGAACGTCTCTGTGATCTGAACCGACGGAGCTGCAAAGCCGCCGCCGATTAACCGTCCGATAAACTCACCTGCCTGTGACAGATTTGCAGAACGGAACAGCATCCATGTAAAGTTCAAAAACAGGAAGGTCAGAGCGACGCAAAGCACATGTTGGACTGCAGAAAATACACCGGATTTTTTCGTTCCACTATGAACATGCACATCCGCCGCACACTGCTGCCATGGCTGCCTCCGCTGCCATGCCCGAGTAACCAGATACAGCGCACCATGCAGCGCTCCCCACAGGACAAAGTTCCAGCCTGCGCCGTGCCAGATTCCACTGACCAGAAATACAATAAATAAGTTCAAATACATCCGCGTTGTACCTTTCCGGTTGCCGCCCAGCGGAATGTATACATATTTTCTCAGGAAACGGTTCAACGTAATATGCCAGCGTTTCCAAAATTCAATGATGTTGGACGCCTTGTAGGGAGAATCGAAGTTCACCGGAAGCTCCATGCCAAGCATATGAGCAATGCCCCGCCCCATATCGCAATAGCCGCTGAAATCGAAGTACAGCTGCAGCGTATAAAACAGCATCACCAGCCAGGCATCTGTACCGGACAGTCCTGCCACATTGCCATAGCCTGCATCCACCGCCTTGCCGAAGGTATCCGCAAGCAGCACCTTTTTTGACAGCCCCAGCGCAAACAGATACAGTCCGCCGGAAAACTTTACCCAATCCAGACGCTGCCGACCGATTTGCCGATACTGCGGCAGCATTTCCTGCGCATTAACAATCGGTCCGGACGACACATATGGGAAAAAGGAAACGAACAGGACATATTCCCTCAGGCTGCACGCCCCAACCTCTCCTTTATAAGCATCTGCCAGAAATCCAATCTGCTGAAAGGTAAAAAAACTGATGCCAAGGGGCAATGCAAGCTGCAGAATCGGATCCTCCAGCCCTTTCATCTGACTCCAGCCAGCCGATATTGCATTAAAATATTTAAAAAAGCAAAGTAATGCAAGATTTCCTGCAATTCCAATTCCTAACAAAAGTCTTTTCCGGGAGCTGTCACGTTCCATCCCATACTCTGCGCGCTCCATAGCACTCCCGGAAACACGCTCTGTAACACGCCCAATGCCACGCTCTATGGCGCGAAAAAAAGCATAATTCCATGCAATACTGCCCAGCAGCAGCAACAGATAATACGGACTCGCTGCTCCGTAAAACCACAGGGAAAAGGCAATCAGCCAGAGCTGCAAAAGCTTCTGGCGCTTTAGCCCCCAGAAACCCAGCAGACACAGCGGAAAGAACAGCAGGATAGAAATATATGACTGAAATAACATACTCAGCTCTCCACTTCGATCACATGGTTTCGTTTTTCATAGCCTGCTGTGTTCAGCTTCCAGACACTGTTTCCAGCCTCATCCTCCGAACACTTCTCAAAGCCCAGCTCTCCGTAGAATTTCCGTACCATGTTGTTTTTCGCCGTCGGATAATAGTATCCGTAAATTTCTTCGATTCCTGCTTCCTGACACCGTTCCACAAGCTCATCCAGCATTGCAAGCTCCATATCCCGTTTCAGGACGCGGCAGCTCATCAGCCACAGGCGGATATGCGCTGCTTTCTCTTCCTTTTGGGCGATCACAACAGAAACAACGCCGTTATCCCCGAACTTATCCTCCAGTTTTCCATATAAAGTAATATAAGAATCATCCGCCGCCATTTGTTCAATCTGTGCCTGTGTCATACGCTGAGTCGTTAAATTGAACTGATTGCTCTTATTGGTCAGCTGTGCAATTCTTGCCATATAAACCGGTTCAAAGCTTCGGATCGTGGCTTTCATATCCAGGGATCTCAAATACTCTGTATAATCTGCAAAGGATGCCTGCGCCTTTTCACGCTTCAAATTCGCCTGATACATTTCATTTCGTTTTCGGTCATCCTCCGAAAGCGATGTCACTTCAAAATAGCCACCGCGATCCAGCACCCGGATATAATCCTCCGGCTTGCCGATTTCCGGCGCAGTCACGCCGGGTGCCTGCTGCCGCACAATCTCCCGCTCTGCCGGATTATCATCTGCAAACACAAGGCTGTCCGGCAAAATGTTCAACTGATGTGCAATTTCCAGAATATTCCGGCTCTTCGGCTCCCAGTTTGCCGCAATGATCAGGAAATCCTCCGGCTTCAGCACCCCTGCCGGATGATTCAAGCCTGCAAGTGCATTTTCCTCTTCATTCTTGGACGCGACGTTCAACATCACGCCATAGTCTTTCAGTGACTTCACATAGGACTGAAATTCCGCATAAACCTGTCCCAGATTCGTTTCCTGTCCAATTTCCAGATTTTCCGGACCGTCATCCCCGACAATGCCTCCCCAAAGCGTATTGTCTAGATCCAGCACCAGCGATTTTTTATTTTTTCCGTAAAGCGACTTCATAATATTCGCAACGTTGTGTGCCATCCATGGAATCGCCTTCAGGCACAAACTATACTTGTACATGTGCCAGAAAAACGGCGCAGACCATTCATCCAGACCATATGCCGCAGACTGATAGCAGATATCATTGATCAGGAAATTTTGATGCTCTGCCGCATAATCTGCAAACATCTGGTTCATCCGGTTCACATACCAGGTTCTGCCGTGAAAATCCGCACCATCCTGATTTCCCATCAAACGGTAATAGGGAAGTTCAAAGTTGTCCTGAATGATCGGACAATGCCAGGTATCCGCCAGCTTCTCCCACATCACCTGAAAATGTTCAAATTCCGATCTGAGCTTGTCCTCCACCTGTTCCCGAGAATCCTTTACCTCCGGCAGACTGCGCAGGTTTCGAAAGCTCGTATGAATATAAACCAGATCCGGTCCAAACGCGTTCAATTCTTCATTGCCGAACATCGCATCTTCCCAGTACATTCCGTACTCCGATTCATAAAAGGTCGGTTCAATTCCCTGATTCAGCAAAAACAGCTCCAGAATCCGGATAATATCATGGGTCGTAGAGCCTCCCAGCACCGCGATCTTCTTCGGAATCCGCTGGGTGTTCTCCTCCAGCAGACGACGCTTCAAGCTTTTTGATTTTTTTAAAATATATTCACTGTCAAATGGATATTCCAGTTCGTGCAGCATAAGTGTGTTCCTTTCTGTGGTTCTGATATTCTTTATCATACTACAAATCCCTGCTTTTTAACAAGCAGGGATTGGTAACCGTCTAATTTTCAGGAATTTAACATGGTACTATTTATAAAATATGGACTTGTCGTGCCATCTCTTAAGGTTTATTTTTTAGGCTATATTTACGGTTTGTGCGACTTACTTACGACTTGCTTACGACTTTATTATAAAGCCTTATGCATTTCTCGCCAAATCAATTACCAATATTATCTTTTTTCTTCTCCATTCTCTTTATCTATCTGACTCTTCATAATAACGAATTTTATTTTTTCCGTAATACTCCGCCGTTCCAAATCTCCATGTCTCGATTTCATCCGTCGTAAACAGCTCCGGAGTTTTCGGCGGCTCCTGGATTAAAATCAGCGCTTCGTCCGAATTTTTAATGGTCTCAATATTTTGTTTTATTGCATCTGCATATGCCTGTGCTTCACCGCTCCTGACTGCATTTACAATGGCTGCGGAGGTTATTTCTTTCGGCGATGCCAAAGATACCAGTAAAAAGCATATCACTGTCATTCCTGTACAAAAGCCATACCATTTTAAATGAGAATCGGCGTTCCAGCACAGCTTTTGCTTTTTCTGAATCCATCCGATCCAGTAAAATTCAAGCACTACAGTCAAAATCAAAAACATATCATACATAATGTTTTCAATTCTTCCCGTTCCCCACTGTCCGAGTGCAAACAGCTGTGGTGCATACATTGCAGACAGGAAACAGTATCCTGCCAAAGTAATGACTCCCGGAAGCGGAAAACCAAATTCTGTTTTAGAGGCTATTGCCCACAAAACAGGAAGTGCCATTAAAATCAAAAATACCCAGAAAATCCCGGTCCAGTCTCCTGCGATATCCTGTATACACAGTACAAAGGATTTTAAAATAGAACCAATTACACCATAGGACACGATCTCACCGGATTTTCCCTGCCTGATCCAGTTTCCGGGAGCCACTACATTGATACAAAATGCAACCAGCATCGCTCCTCCGGGAAGTGCCAGATACTTTAACAGATCCTTCCGTTTTATCCACAATAAAATCAGGATCACATATCCTATAACCACATTTCCGATCAACGCCGTTACAAGATTTCCGCCGCCAACCATAACTGCCATCCATGCTGCCAACACACTATACAGCACTCTTTTTTCTTTTCGGACAATCTCATGTATCAGAAATGCCGTGAATAAAAGCAAAAAGCTAAATGCACCGGTATAATGAATCCCTCCGTTCCACCAGTAAAAAGCTGATACTTTGGCCGGCGCAAGCTGCAACGCCAAAATTGCCAGCAGACAGCCCAGAATCCCTGCTTCCCTTTTTCCGGCTCCAAACAATGTATGAAAGAATTGATAAGAAAAACTTAGTACAGCTGCGCTCAATAACCCGGACAATACTGCAGGAGTCAGATGATAATACTGTTCTCCCCAAATTCCTGGCTGAAGTGCCATAAGAAAAATGGAAGAAAATGTTCCCTGCCAGCTTCCAAAGGCATCTGCTACTGTTTTACATGCGCCGCTAAACGCACCTAAAACGCCTTTCCCATGCATCCATGCCAAATGACTGTTTGCACCATATTCAAAATCATCTCCCTGTGGATAAACATACTTTCCGGACCATGCAAGCATAAGCCAGGTTATAAACAACACCACAATCAACAAAGAAAATACCCATCCTGAAAATTCTTTTTTTTCTGATGCTTTTTCAGACAGAATATGTGTGTAAAGCCATCCCGTTCCATTCGCAGAAACTATAAGGATCCATAATATAAAAACAAACCGGAGAAGCCCGCCTGCCAATGCATGTCCATCCAAATCTCCAACTTTGATCACAACCAGAAGATAACAAAACCATACCGATAATGTACTTGCCACCACCGTTAAGCCACTTTTTGAAAAGAATTTTTTATTCCCTACCTTTTCTGAAGTTGCTTTCCATACTGTCGTTATCACAGCCATTGTAAGCAATATATGCCCCATTCCATACCACTTCTGAACAGAATAAATCATATAATATGCAGATATAGCTATTGCCTTTATAATGGAATAATTGCTTTGATTTTTTACACCCAACAGCATTAAATATGCCATTGGAAACAGGAAAATTACAGCCCACTCAAACATCAATATAATTTTCTCAATTTTTTTCTTATTCCAATCTGTTTTCACTCAACATTTTCCTCTCGTATCATCTCAAAGCTTACATAAATATCGGTTCCTGCATGATCGATAACCTGTTTCATATCCTAAAAATCATCTGTATGAATGCTGTACGAATAGAAATATAGCTGCTACCAATCTCTACCTTTTTGCTATAATCATAGTAATATATGATGTCTCATATACAATACTGTATTCTTTCTCCGGTAAATATTGAGTAAGATAATTATTTATTTCATCCATATCCAATGCTTTATCCACAAAAATAGCTAACGAATCCTGTTGCAACAATTTTTCATCTCTGATTGAATTCATATATCTGCCATCAATAAAAAATAATCTATCAAAAAGAGGATAATAGACATAGTCCTCCCACATCTTCCAATTATACTCATCTGCTGTAATATATACACAATCATCTGCTTCTTTAGCCAGTTCTTCCATCACTGTTTTCTTTTCAGCAAACGAAGCGTCTTTAATTGCTTCTTTTCCAAAATAAACCGATGAACAAGCAGATAAGAATACCGCTAATATGCATACTGTCTTTTTATATTTCAGCTTTATATTCAAACAATTTATTATCTCTTTTCCCCATACAATAATAAAGATAAATATAATAGGTGCAATAGGGCTAATGTATCTTACCGTAACAAATGGCGATGCTTTTGAGATGCCCAGAAAATATACTATTGACGGTATAATAAACAAGATCCCATTTATTACTCTTCTCCACTTCAACTTCTTTTTTATTAAAAGCACAAACGTGAATATTCCCAGTACTACTATTACCGGGATAAATATCCCCTTAAATAATTGTTCATCCAAGACATGAAACATGGAAATCACATCTCCAAATAATGTTCCCCCTTTTAAAAATTTGTGTACTGCTTCTCTTCCTCTATATTTAAAGAAAAGATGATTCAGGACTGCCGGATATATTGCAATATATATTCCCGCACTTATAATCATTGTTGATATATATTGAAAAATCTTTTTATATTTTTTCTCTATCAAAAGTATCAATATGTAAATTCCTGACACAAGACATGTATATACAAGAAAATAATAATGGGTCAATGCCCCAAGTATGGTAATTACTGCTAATCCTATATATTTTTTCCACCACCCCTTTCCACTGATATCTTCCTCTGCAGTATTTTGAATCAATTTTATATGGTACCATGTCTGTAATACAGTCAATGCCATCAAAAGTACATACATTCTAATAAAAAGAACCATAGATACAGAAACTTGTGAACAACAAAAAATAGAGCTAAATACCATTGCCAAATATCTGTTATGTATAAATTCTTTCAGTAGAAAATACATAAACACCATTACAATAATAATAAATAACAAATTTAACCCTATTCCATACCATTTAGAGAATTGTGCTTCGAAAATGGAACACACAAAATTCAAAAATATATAATATAATGGAGGATGTGTATCCATTGATTGATTATTTACAACCATTTTGACATTAAAACACTCTTTCCCCGTTGCTTCTAATGCATTTTCAAAATAGTCGGCATTATACCATGTTTGATCATCTAAAAAACAAATCTTGTGAAAGCCCCCCATAGAAGTTGCAGATATATAAGAAAAAACTTCATCTCCTTCTAGTCCATAATTTTTGTTTGAGGCCAGTATATTAACTGCTAAAACGGCAATTACAGATAAGCAAACCAGTATGCCAAACCTCCAATCCTTTTTAGCGTTCATGCTCTCCTCCCTCAGCCATCATAAATTTAGCCTGTACTTTTGTCCATAATCCATCTGCTATGGCCATAATTTTCTCGTCTAATTTGTTCAGCAAAATTCCTCTCATAACTCCGATAAACACACAGATAAGCAGTATCAGTATTACAACCGTTAATAATCCAATAAATCCTGCATTTTTACTAATACTATTCTTATTTAATACTTCCATCATACATTTTACCAATGAATTATTCAGAGCAAAAACGGCAAACATACACCCTGCAACCTTATTAATCACTTTCGAATGGAATTTCCATTCTTTAACCATATAGAACAATATTACTGCCATGATAATGTTCGTTATGCTATTATCCTTGCATAAATGATGATAAATGCCGCCAATTTGTATGGGAAATTCATGTGAAATACCGTTAATAACCCACAATCCCCCAAATATAAACCAAGCCTTCAAAGATAAATGCCTATCCTGATATAACCTGATATACCTCCCTATCATATAAATCATTATCATTTGTCCGATTCCCTTACCATTATCAGGGATCAGTTCAAAATAGAAGAGAGTCGGAAAAACACTAAACAATACCAGTAATAAGATCAGTAACTTCATTACTTCTCTCTTCTTTAGGCAATCAAGTAACTGTTGAATATAACCTGCAAACAGCATGAGGCAAATATAACTGGAATAAAACCAGTATTTTCTTGTTATAAAAGGCATCATTGATTTAATCAATTGTTCCAGTAAAGCAGCACCTTGCATCTGTTCTGGTACAATCAGCCATAATATTAAAGTCTCTATCATGGAATATGTAATCATCATACATTCCATTTTCACTATTTTTTTAATATTAAATTTGAGTCCATAATAACCTGAAATTAAGATAAAACAGGTAACTCCAATATTACAGATTCCATTGACCAGTCCATTATAAAATATCCGGCTCTTCCCTGGACAAAATATCGGCAGATACATATTTGCATGAATCAGTATTATCATAAACATTGCTATAATACGTAGTAATTCAAAATTGGAATTTCTTTCCTGTCCCTTGTCACACCTTACCCTGTTCTCCATATTATATTCCATGCTCTTTACTCTCTATATTTGCCTCTTTGATTCCCTTGCCCCAATTGCACAGATGTGCATTCCTGCAAACATTCCTATTGACACTCTTTATTCTTTCGTATCTTTCCCCACAATCTGCAGTCGGAATTCAAAATCCCTTCTGTCCTTCACGCCAAGATTATGCAGGATAAGGCCCGCAAACAGGGACTGTAATGCAGCTAATCCTGCAAATCCGCAGGCGATCAGTGTCGGGAACTTCGGCACCAGACCAGTCTCCACATACTCGATTCCAACCGGAATAAAGAACCCAACTGCAATCACAAACAGCAACAGCGCCAACAGCCCAAAAAATGCAAAGGGACGATACTGACGGAACATCCGGAAAATCGTTTTCAGCACGCGAAAACCATCCGAATACGTATTTAACTTGGATTCGCTGCCCTCCGGACGGTCACGGTATGTGATCACAACATTATCTACCTGCATATTGTTATAAACCGCATGAATCGTCATCTCCGTTTCGATTTCAAAGCCACGGGACAGTACCGGGAATGTCTTGACAAAACGGTAGGAAAATGCACGATATCCCGTCATAATATCCCGAATATCCGATTTGAACAGTGCATTGATCGACGCACGGACAAGACTGTTTCCCATATTATGGAAAGGACGTTTATTCTCTTCAAAATACGTTGAAGACAGTCTGTCACCCACTACCATGTCTGAGTTGCGTTCCAGCACCAGGTTCGCCATTTCCCTCGCATTTTCCATCGGATAGGTATCATCACCGTCTACCATAATATAACACAGTGCATCAACCTCCTGAAACATTCGGCGGATTACATTGCCTTTCCCCTGTTTATATTCCTGTCGCACCACTGCACCGGCCTTTTCTGCCAGCTCTGCAGTGCGGTCGGTAGAATTGTTGTTATATACATAAATAACAGCCTCCGGAAGCACTGCTTTTGCGTCCCGGACAACCTTTTCAATCGTTTTTTCTTCGTTATAACAGGGAATCAATACCGCTATTTTATCCATCCGCGTTCTCCTTTTCTTGCTTTTTGTGCCAGATTCAATGCATAAACCGCCTGCTTTTCTACGCTTCGATCCGGAGAAACATGAAACGCAATGGCATCTTCCTGACTGAATTCATCGGATATTTCTTCTCTTAATACCTGACCTGGATGAAACAGGATTTCAAGCATCCTGCCGTTATGCTCTGCTTTTTTTTCCATATCTGGTAAAAGCTGCCGGATTCGCTCTTCATCCATATGCCCGCTCATGATCAGCCCCCACAGATACATCGGCTTCATCCCTGCATTCCGGAACCGTTTCTGCAACAATGCAGAACAATAGTTCAATAAAATATTCTTTACAAAATTAACCGGTCGATAGGTTTTGTATAAAGAAGTCTTTTTCAAAAATACAAAAAAGGGCTCCTTTGCATCCCGGATATAAGCCGCCTTCCAGCCCTGCTCGTCCAATACCTCAAACAAAGCCTTTGCTACAACCGGTATCATATGCGTATGCTGATGACTGTCAATACGAAGCGACTGCATACTTATCTCGGGAAATGCTTCCACCACCGCCCTGATCTGAAGTTCAATTTCCATTTTTAACTGTTCTTTGAACTTATTTCCGAACGGAAGATAGGAAACAAAGAACAGCTTCTCCCAGGAAATCTGAAAATGTCCTTTTTCATCCACCAGATCCGGTAAGTCCTTCGGATCTGCCAGGCAGCTGCCCTCCATCAGATTTACATGGATAGAAATCGCCGGCTGCCATGGAAATTCTTCCTGTACCTCCCGATACAGCCTCACACATTCTTCAAAACAGCTCATATTTGCAAGCACACTGATACTGTTCAGTTTTCCATCTTTTAAACATTCCAGAATATCCCTGCTCGCATGAAGGGATTCCCCAAAATCATCCGCATGAATATCAATCTTTACGCTCATTTTCCTGCTCTTTCTCTGCGCTATCCTCTGCATCCCGCAGGATCATGGAATCCACGATATACCGCGGACGCCCTTTGCTCTCCATATAAATCTTCCCGATATATTCTCCGATAATCCCCTGGGACAAAAGTGTAATGCCGCCGATCAGACAGGTGGAAGCCACCGTTGTCGTCCAACCGGCAACAACCGCACCATTTGCCCAGTCCACGATACAGGAAATAAACAGTCCAATGCTGAACAAAAAGGTCAGAAATCCAAGAATTACGATCATCTGCAACGGTCTGGTGCTCATGGAAGTAATTCCATCCACTGCCAGCGTCATCATCTTTTTCAATGTATATTTCGACTGTCCGGCTTCTCTTTCTTTTACATCGAAATAAACAATATCCGACTGGAAGCCCATGGTCGGAATCAATCCCCGCAGAAACAGGTTCGTTTCATGAAATTCTGACAGTGCATCCAATGCCTTCTTTGACATCAGGCGATAATCCGCATGGTTCGTAATCGTCTGACAGCCAAGCACATGCATCAGCTTATAAAACAGTCCTGCTGTCGTCTTTTTGAAAAATCCATCGGTATCACGGTCATTGCGCACGCCATAGACAATCTCACAGCCATTCTGATAGCATTCCAGGAACTGATCCAATGCCTCAATATCCTGCTGTAAATCTGCATCAATTGTCACAACTGCATCCGCCTTGCTTCTTGCAGCCATCATACCAGCCAGGATCGCGCTCTGATGACCATAATTGCGGGAAAAGCTCAGGCCCGCATATTTGCTGTTCTGACGTGTAAGCTCATAAATGATCTGCCAGGTGCTGTCCTTACTGCCGTCGTTGATAAATAAAATCTTACTCTTATCCGAAATCGTCCCCGCCTGAATCAGCCGATCCAGCTTGTCCAAAAGAACCGCTGCCGACTTATACAGAACCTCTTCCTCGTTGTAGCAGGGAACAACGAGATATAAAATGGTGTTTGTTCGTTTCATAGTCCTTCTATATCCTTTCAACTATCTCTGTCCATCATACTGTATCTTTTCGTGTTCGGCAACAACTGCAATGTAACAGGAAACTCTCTGAAATATCTTTACAGTTAATTATTTTTACCCTTCACTTCTGGAAACTTGGATAACACTTTCTTTTCCAAAAAATTGTTTTGCAACTGTATTTGTCCATTTCTCCGGATCTTCCATCACTTCCATATGCATCAAAGTTCCCTGATCAGGGATAAACGCAAGTATGATAAGGGCAGTTCCAATTTTTCTAACATCCGGCTTTTTTATTTTCCTGATAATATGATGATTTTTCTGTCTGGTATATAATAGCATGAACTCTCCTTTTCCACAATAAAAACACTTTTTACAAAATCTGTGATAAATATTCCAGGCTTTTTGCTCTATTCTTTAATTTCTATTACGCAAAATCTTTTTTATGTCTGAAGGTTTAAATGCAACTAAAACCTGTAACAGCGTACCTGCAATCCCACACACCACGATATGAGATAGAAAGGAAATCCATCCATCTTTTACCGGATAGATGAAAACTACCGCTTTCATTGTCAGCACCGCAACTCCACAGCATAAAATATTTAAAACAATATTCGGATAAAAAGTCTTTTTGCTCACCTTTAAACAATGTGACATATAAAGCGGATTGGTAACCAAATTAATTACATTCATAACAACTGCAGTTGTCAATACAATCGCAAAAACTCCAAGATTTGTATATTTAATCAACAAAAACATTGCAACCACATTGCAAATTCCGCCTATAATTGTTACCATACATGGAATTTTATTTTTTACCTTCAACGTATAAATATAATACAATGGATAAACACAACCTTCGGAAATACAAGGGAGCATTGCCAGAACCGTCAATATATGCAATAACGAAATATTCTGTGTCGGAACCCATAATTTGTAAAAATATAATCCCAATACACAAAAACCTGCAAAAACTGTATTTGTGATAATTCCGCATATTTTCATCGCATATTTCAGCTCTTTCAGCAGTCCGAACACATCTCCCTCTGAATATTTTTTTAAAAAACCAGGTTGAAACGGCTGCGAAACTGTAGCATAAAGTGTATAGGTTAATGCGGATATATTTTTTGCAATTGAAACCTGCCCCATTGCAACTGCATTTAACATCAAATTGGAAAACAATACATCTAAACCACTATTTAATACATTTCCAATACTGTTCGCGGCATTCCAAAATCCATTCAGAACAAGTTCTTTCATTGCACTCTTACTAAACTGTCTTATATCAACCTGTAATTCCGGAGCTTTCCTATGTGTCATACACACAGATCCTGCTAATACTATAGAGGATGTTACAATCGTAGCTAAACCTACATACCAAATTTGAGGAGAATAAAACATAAAGGAAATTACCAAGACACAAATCTCGATAAAATAGGAAAAAAATGTTATGGCATTATAAATGACTAAACAATCTTTTACATAAGCTGTCCCCGCATATGCTGTCGTAACTGCACTAATATAAAATGCTGCGAACATTAGCAAAAACAGTACCTTGATCTGTCCAACACTATCTGTAGGAATGTTTAAAAGGATTTCCAGTTTATATATACACACTAATCCTAAAAAAAGAATAATCCCTGCAATAAACACATTTCCAAATAATACTGTATTAAAATATTTTAAATATTTTTCTTTCTTACCTTGTAAATAAGCGATTGACATATATCTAGCAGCATATGAATTCAATGCTGCCATAGCAATATCGGCATAATATACAAAACTTTTCGCTAGAGATACAAATCCGTAAGCCTCTATGCCAACTGTATTGGTAATTAACGGTGCCAAATACAGATTGATAAAGCTGTATAATAAAACTGCCAAGAAACTTATGATCATGGCAACATAAACATGTTCCTTTTTCTCCATAATATTTTTATCACTTTCCACTTATTGCAAATTATCATTTTTACGTCTTATAAAACTGTATCAAGCAAATTTCAACTTATTGCACTCTCCGATCATCAATTTTCCCACCTTGCCTTTTCTCAAGATGACCGTAATTCCGTACGATACGCCAAACGCTATTGTAAAATTCACAGCCACAAATACTAGAGGTGAAAAATTTGTAAATATTTTCATAGATACATATAATATTTGTTGATGGAACAAATAAATTCCCATACTATTTTTTGATATTTTTTGAAAAGTATGAAAAACACTTAATTTTTCAGCTCTGAAAATTCTGCTAATCGTTAGTACAGCTGCCACTTGAAAACCACATACCAGAGGCTGTATCAAATCAATCAAAAATCTATTTTTCACTTGAATCCAAAGCAATAAATAAATTACTTCTAAAATAAATGCACTTATCAAAACAGCACAATCTTTCATTCTGCTATTTTTAGCTACGTTTGCTCTTCGAAAAAGGAATCCCATATAGTAGTACAGCAAATATTCTATCGATACAGATATTTGAAAAATATTCAAGGGAACATATCTGTTCAAAAACAGCTTTCCAATATACAAAATAACATATAATGCCAAAATGGTATGAATTGGCACCCTCTCAATAAAATCACTGAAAAAATAAAATACCAAATAGATCCAGAAAAGCATGGGTAAAAACCATAGCTGTGCCGGCGAAATTGCAAGAATAAAATTTTTAACAATAACAGTCCATGAACCCCCTTGAATAAAAATTTCCGCCGGTATTGCCCATAAAATCGATACTATATAAAACGGAAACAGTAAACGCATCCAGCGTTTTACTATATCTTTTTTTCCATTTCTATAACCATGCTTTTCATATCGAACCATATAAAATAAATAACCCGAAGCAAATGTAAATGTCTGTATATGAAACGAATTCAGCCACATAACAATATAGGAAAGACCCTGACGTAAAGTGGTTTGATACAATTCTGATCCATTTTTCTGCAAAGCAAGTAGCGTATGATACAAAAGGACACAAAACATCATAATAGTTTTAACTGTTGTTACTCGCTGAAGTTCTTCTTCTTTATTTACCAACATTCAATAAAATGCTCCTTCCTAAATAACTGCAGCTTATTTTAAAACAGATATTGTATGAAATCCATAATATTGTGCTACTGCAGTATTGATCCACATGGTAGGATCTTTTGACAGTATAATATTTTGTGTGTTTTCTATATCAGTAGGAAAATCTTCTTTTGAAATGATAACATCGCTTCCTTTTTCATAAGTTTCCAGACTTTTATAAAATTCCTTACAGGAATAGTAATGATCTTCATATATTCCATCCTGCAATTCTTTCGAAATTTCTGTGATTTTTATGTCCTGTGCTCCAAAACCATCCAACATCAGGCAGACACTTGCCGCCACTGTCATTATCAGAACTACGATTTCTTTCAATTGCTCTCTTATTCTTTTCGCGATTAAAATACCAAGCGTAAATGCCAAATTAAAAGCTGTTATAATAATACTCATATCAAGTACAAATTCGCATCTATTCGGTACATTGATTCCACTATACCCTAACGCAAGCGGAAACGCTGTAACCACAGGTGTAAAAATCCCCAAAAAGCTAAACACTAATCGAATCTTCAGATTTCCCGTGAAATCACGCTTTACAAACACCAAATATCCGAAAAGAACAAATAACATCATAAATAATGCAAAATTTGTGTTATTAAAGAAGAAATCCCATCTTTGTTCTGCAATCGTCAAACCATTTTGCAGCGCATTCATTACATGCACACCGGAATCATCAATCAATTCATGTCTTACGAAATTACCAGGCGCAAAAGCATTGATGCAGGCACAGAGAGCCCATACAGCAAGCACCCTCCCCGACTTTAAAATATTCTTCTTCTCTATACACTTATATAGATATATCAGTAGCAGAACAAAACAACCTGTCCCTGTGACAGTCAAGGAGCCTCCCATTGCCATAATTCCGCATACTATTCCAATCACTATATATTTTGCATTCTTTTCTTTTTCCCTTATTTTTATAAAACAAGCAATTCCAATCAACATAAAGGAAAAAGGAAAGCTGTATGAAGTTGCTCCGGAAAACCAGAAAAATATTTCTGTATAAGCGGTATAGCCGCATATCATGAAACAAATCATCGCTGCAATAATAAATTTCAGATATAGATACTCTTTTCCCAAATTTCGAAGTAACGTAAATATTAAATACAGTAAAGAAGCAAACAATAACAAGGAATTTACAGTCATAATACATCTCAGCTGACGCATGCCATAATTATTGATCGGACTTAATAAAGCCTGAATAAACATGGAAAAATAAGTTCCCTGCCATTCTCTGTATTCCTTTACGGCATAATTCACAGAAGCGATCAAATAATTCCAAAAAGACGTATGAAATACTCCTACTGCATTTCCATGGGAAAAATCATCTGCAACCAGAACAGTGTAGGAACTTGCTTTAACCATTGTTGCGATCATCCATCCTAAGATCACGATGCATACTGAAATAATTCCTTTTTTTCTAACAGACTTCATGATTCGTCCTCCCAAACAATTATAATTGATTTACAAGTTCAGCAAAATTTTTCCCACTTTTTGAGATATCAAATTCTTCTCCAATAAACGCCTGAGCATTTGATGATATTTCGTGTCTTGTCCCTGAATCGTTCATCAGATGTTCAATTGCATCCAAATATTCCTGCGGTTTTTCACAATGGAGATATTCTTTTCCGTTTTCAGCCTTGATTCCCTCCATTCCGATATGGTTAGTCAAAACCGGAATTCCTGCAGACATAGCTTCCAAAACTTTTATTTTCACTCCGGCTCCGAGCAAAAGCGGCGTAGCCAAACAGAGGCTATGCTGGAAGAATTCTCTGACATTCTCCATAAAACCCAGAATTTTTATTCTTTTAGTCGCATACTGCAGCAGTTTTTCATTCGGATTAGATCCAATAATTAAAAGCTGGACTCTTTCATCTCTAATTTTAGAAAATACATTCTCAATAAAACAGATTGCACTTTTCCAATTTTCTTCTCTACCCATTGCTCCATAAAAAATAATATTGTTGCTGTCTCCAATATATTTTTGATCCAGCATCAAATCAAAATATGGCTGCCATACATATAATCGTTTCGGATCAATATTTTGCTTCTTTAAAAGATTACAATCCTTTTCATTATTTAAAATAACTTTATCCGCAATCGTACATACATTTGTTTCAATTTTACGCAAATACTCATATTTATGCTTATTAATAGCTTTTAGGAAGACATTCTTTTCACTTTCATATAATCTTCTATAACGTAAAAATGTAACATCTTCTATTCCAATATACTTCGAATCCGGAAACATTTTTTTTATTTGAGACAGAAGAATAAAAATTTCAGTCCATTGCAGAATCACAATGTCCGGCTTGTAGTTTTCCTTTTTAAGCTGCTTTAAAGTTTTAAATAGCTAATAAATTGTATAGTTCTGAACTACACCGGCATATCTGTTAAAAGGATTCAGTGCAGATTCAACATTTAAAACGATCCGCTGAAACGGTTTCCAGATAGCCCTTTCACATAAAACAGCATCAATTCCGTATTTTTGTAAATCTATAGATTTTTCTTCTCTTTTCCAGTAAAAAGAAACTAATTTAATATCACACTGTCCTTCTTTTTTTAAATACTTCAGATAATAATTATGTATTTTTCCTCCTGCACGTTCTACTGAATCATACGGAACGGAAGCGGAAATCCACAGTACTTTTTCATTTTCCAGTCTCCTTTTATTTGTACAATATTTTTCACTCAATATAAAAATTTACGAATTCCATTAAAATATAATGTTCCAAATGTCTTTCCCCATAACACTTTATTATTATGAAAGATCATAATAGAGATTTTTTTGATATGCTTTGCAACTCTGTTACTTTTCTCTTTCATGAATTCTCTATAGTATTCTTTGTAATAGCATTCTACAGTAGAATCAAAGTTCGCCTTTTTTTCATCATCCGGCTCATTTTTCCATACTTTATACCAGACACTTTGCAGTTCCAACAGCCAATCTGCTAAATATTCCCTGTATGCTTCCGATAAACCGTTCTCCTTAAAGAACTGAAGTACTATTTTTTTTGCAACGACTGTTTCATAATGATATTCTTTTGGCACTAATGTAGACGATAAATTTGATTTCATGTGCCGATGCAGATAATATAAATCATTGATAAAAACAATCTTCTGCGCATAAAAGAAAAGTATTGGCACAAATAAAACATCTTCGAAATATACCCAATACAGATCGTTTTTATAAGCTTCCACTTTTTTCAGAGTCTTTGAAATCAAAGATCGTTTTATAATCTTGGCCCAGATCGGACCGACGCATCCAAAATCAGCTTTTTTGGCATATACCTGATCGCAGAAATTTCTTCCTGACATGACAATTGGATCTGCTTCTGTCTTTTTTCTCCGGAATGTTTCAATCTCTTTGCAGCTCCTATCTTCTCCACGCGCGCAAATTATATCGCCTTTACTTTTGTTTTGCATCAAACATTCATACATATCAGGAACAATATAGTCATCATTATCTATAAAACTAATCCATTCCCCGCTTGATCTTTGGAAGCCATCTTCTCTTGATATTGATAATCCCTTATTTTGTTCATGATGAATCACCTGTATTCTTGGATCTTCTGCTGCCAATGTATCGCAAATTTCCCCTGAATGATCTGTTGAAGCATCATCTACCAGAATCAATTCAAAAGATGCATGCGTTTGTGCCAAAACAGAATTTATACATTGTAATAAATATTTTTGACTGTTATATACCGGAACAATTATACTTAACTCAACATTTTTTTCATTCACCATACTATCATTTCCCATAAGTATCTCAGTATTTTTTCTGCATATTCCTTTGAGTTCAAGATTCCAATCGCTTCGCTTATCATACGCACATATTTTTTTTCTTTTTTGAAAACCAAAGCCTCTTGAAAAGCCACCGATGCTTTTGCATAACGCGCTGCTTTTTCAGGCGTACACTTCTGCATCTCATATTCCGCATAGGAATCACATGACAATTTATGATAAAAATATTTGTCCTGAATATATCTCATCATCAAATACTGCTTATATAAATTGTCTCTGGAAATACTCTGTCTGGATAATCTGTACTTCAAAATAATCTGATTACAATTTCCTAATTGATATCCTGAATCTATTGCACGAAGCAACAGATCATAGTCTTCACATCCCTGTATATCTGCATATCCATTTAAAGCTATATAAGCACTTTTCTTAAATAACCACGCCGGATGAGGCATACAATTATTAACTCTCATTTTACGAACAATATCTTTATGTGTGACCGGTAAATTATCCATACTGTATAAAACGGCATCATTCTCGTCTATCACTTCCACATATCCGGACAAAAAATCGACCTTATCATTTTCCATCCTTTTCATCTGCACTTCCAGACGATTCGGACAGGAAACATCATCTGCATCCATAATTGCTACATACTCTGTTGCACTCAATAGAATTCCCCTGTTTTTTGTCAACGGACACCCCATATTTCTGCCGTTTACAAGGAACTGTATTCTGCTGTCATTTTCCGCATATTCACTGATAACTTTTTTTAAGGCATCGTTATCCGGATCATCAAGAAGAATAATATAATTAAAATCTGATAAAGTTTGATTTAAAATAGACTCTATTGCCTGTCGTACAAATCGTTCTTTTTCCCTGTAGACCGGCATTACAACGCTTAATTTTGCCATTGTCAATCCTCTTCCTATTATATTAAAGCAATATCATAGATTTTGTATACACATCAATTTGCCCGGAATAGTCCTTATTCCAGGTAGCAGGTGCAATTATGACTTTGTCTTCATTAGCTGATAAATAGGCTCCCCACCAGCTAAATGTACTGTTCGCTATAATAAAATGTTTACACTGATACATCAAACGTAATTCTTCATAATCAGGATTATTTAATTCTATATACTGTACATTGTAATCAAAGTGGTAATTTTCTTTAATCCAGTTTATTTCCTGTAAATTATCTGAAAATACATAAAAAACCGGATTTTCTACTCTTCCGGCAATATATTTCATTCCTCTTTTATAGTAGCTTTCATCACATACAACCAATGCCTTATTTTTTTCATTTGACACATAATCTCCCCGTCGTATGTGAATGCATACTGCATTGCATTGCTGCAATTCTTCCATTTTTTCTTTATTTTTATCAGACGGTTCTTTTTTCACATGCAGTTCTTTCTTGATCTGATCTTTATAAAGTTCAAAATACGATTCACTCTGATAATATCCGATTACTTTTTTTACTTTTGCATGATTATTTGCATATGGATAGTAAGTAAAACAATCATCTGTATAAATTTTCCCTTTTTCGCACATCTGCTGAAACTGCTGCTCTCCATGAAGTTTCGAGCCATTACGATATTTCCGCAATGCAACGAACTCTGCAATATCAGGTACTCCATGCAGATATCCTTTTCCTTTATTCACATACGAAATTTCCTCCGGCAGATTTAAATAACTCAAAACATTATTAAAATACTTTTTTCTTCCGGCACCTAATCCTGCCAATGTCATGAAATAAGGGTTAATCTCTAATTTTTCATGATACTGCAATGATAAAGATCTTGCATATGCGTATTCAAACATCTGATTTCCCATTCCTGCCATCAGATTCAGTCTAATCATACTCGTTATTCCCCGTTTCAGCTTTTATTTTCTCGATTTCATGCGCAGTTTCATTGTTCTGAATTGCAATTCTCTGTGTCAGATTTTTTACTTTTTCTTCCAGCTCTGCCATTCGGATAGACATAATAAACGTTCTCAACAACAAAATGAAAATCATAACCAGGAAAAGGAAATTCACAGGAGCTACCATACCACATAAATGTGTCAGCCACTCCACCAATCCCGGAAATATACTGAATAAAATAAACAGAAACGATAAAGCCACCCAAAATATAGAATGTTCTATCTGAAGCTGGGACTTCCTGATTTTATGAATTACATATCCAAAAAACAGAACTGATACAAAAATCAAAGCCAATCTGAAAAAAGTGCTCATTCCAATTCCTTTCTCTTTCGAAACATTTGAATTACTAAAATGGAAAAACAAACCTTAACCATATAAATGATGGAATTTTTCCAGTTAAGATAGCTTTCCCCTCCATCCCGCTCTGACATTTCCACTTGCGATTCAACCACTTTTGCCCCGCATTTAATCAGATAAGAAATCGTATCCGGTTCCGGATTAAAATTCATTTCTGTTGTATAAGCTTTCATGACTCTTCTGTTATAGATTCGCATTCCTGAAGTTGGATCCATGATATTCCGGTGCGTTGTCCATTTAATCAGGAAGCGGATAATTTCAGAACCGAACATTCTCAGGCTCTTTTCCTTTTTCACCTCCTTGAATCTGGATCCGATTACAATATCCGCATGCGTCTCTTCCATGCAATCCACAAGCTTTTCAATATAACTTGCCTGATGCTGACCATCTCCATCAATCTGTATCACAGCATCATACCCATATTGATACGCATACTTCATTCCTGCCTGAATACCTCCAGACAATCCAAGGTTAATCGGCAAATCCAGAAAATTAAACCTGTTCTGTTTGCAAATTTGTGCGGTATTATCCTTCGATCCATCGTTCACAACAATATAATCATATTCTGGATAAGTTTCCTGAACGCTATAAACGACTCTTTTAATATTTTTCGCTTCATTATATGCTGGGATGATCATTAACAGGCGCATTTTTCTCTTCCTTACGTAAAATAATTGGTTGCATAGTGTACGAACATCAAAACTGCAAATAATATGTTGCAAAATACCAGGGCATACAGGCACACTTTTTCTCTGCTGATCTGCAGATTAAAAAATCTGTTTTTTACAATCAGTGGTATCAATGTAAAACAAGGCAGGAAATATCGTCCCTGAATTCCCATTATCCTTGTCGAGCGCTTTGCTGTAAAGATAAAGAACAAAGAAACAAATACTCCTAAGTAAATCAACCCGGTAATTCCTACAGCAATGCAGCGTTTTACACGGGGCAGCAGATTTTTACCGGTATCCTCCAATGCCATAATCATCAGAACAACGATTCCAATTCTCATGCCCGGAAATCCTGTAAAAGTATCCAAATAATTATATCTTCCCTTTCCGACAACTTCGCCGAATGTATTATATAAATATTCTCCTGTATAGCCAAATATTGTACGCAAAAATACATGGAATGTATTCTCTATATTCTGCAATGCATAAGGCAATGTGTTCCATGCATCCAAATCTTCGTCTGCTGTCATATTATTATTAAAACCAACTGCATTTTTAATCACCGGAATTATATTGATCCCGATTAGTAAAATCACAGCAAGACCTACTATTGTACCGATCATAAGCTGCTTTCTATTCAAATTCAGTTTTCTGACAGGCAATAAGACTACCAATAATGCCATAAATACATAAATCAATTTAATCGGAATCATCAAAAGCAGCAGCAAACATAAAATTCCCAATTGATGCAGTTTAATTTTTTTCTCCTGAGCATTCAGATAAAGGAAATAAGATACAATTAAAATACACAGGCACAAATTGATGCCATCATAAGAATAGGAACCATATAAGTAAATTACTTCCGGAACCAGTCCCAATACAGATATGTAAGTTTTGGCATATGGTAGAATTCGTATCGCCAATGCCGTAATCCCTGCTTCAAACAGGAGATTAAACAAGCGTCCCATCAACAGCAGTAAATTTCCATGAATATTCAAAAGTCTCGCAATCGAAATTCCAATTGCAGACGGCAGATATGTCCACGGTGCCTTTGAACCTACTGTCGACTGCATATCAGCTTCTTTTGTATTCCCTGTCCCTTTTTTTATTTCAAACGAATCGTACCACTCAGAAATACTTGAAATATCATGCAAATAAATGATACTGTCTTTATCCGCCTCATCCAACAGCACATAATTATCCTGCTTCACTTCTTTTCCAAGCAAAGTATTGGAAAGTCCATATGCTTCCAAAAAATGAGCCTCTTCATCCGGAACACCAAGCGGAGGCATCACAAAATTAAACAACAGCCCACAGTATATTGCCACGAAAAAATATTTATGTTCGATTTTAATCTTCTGACTCTGCAAAAGTAGTGTAAGGGCAAAAACACCGGCAAGACAGATCAATGATAGCCCAAGATAAAAAGACTTGTAGGAACCGTTATATTCAATAAATCGAATATGTCCTGTTCTCGAAATCTCTCCGTCAATTACCGCCTGAACTTCATATTCCTTCTTCTCCAGTTCAAGTTCCTGTCCTTTTTCAAACTGCTGAATGGATGTATTATTCCCCTTGATTTCTGAAATCTGATAGTCATTTTCCCAAACCAGTTTTTTTCCATCATAAACAGACAGATGAAGTTCCATCGGTTGCTCGATAGTTCCGCTTATCGTTATTTCACGAACCTTTCCGATCGTCGGACAAAAACTTCCTCCATCCATCCCGATTGTATGAGCGATCGGCATAGATTCTCCGGATATTCGAAGTGCCCACAGCAAATAAAGCATAACTCCCGTCACTATGGTAATTACAAGTGACCTCAATATCTGGTGTGCGAACGTTGACGTATTTTTCATTCCTTTATCCCTATCTGACCTTAATTTGTGTTTTCATCTGCCGTATTATAATAAGATGCATACCACTTTGCAAACTCCATCAAGCCTCTTTCCAGCGGCGTATCCGGCTTAAATCCGAAATCCTTTTCCAGCTCCGATACATCCGCATAGGTCTGATATACATCGCCTGGCTGCATCGGAAGAAATTCTTTTTCCGCTTCATTGTCGATCACTCCGGCTTTCCTCAGACAATTTTCCAGCGTTTCGACAAAAAATTTCAAGCTTACCGGCTGATGATTTCCAATATTATATACCTTCACTCTTACTCCGTCTTCATTTGCTTCCGGAGCTTTTTGCATTACAGCAGATACCCCTTTTACGATATCATCGATATAAGTGAAATCCCGGTACATATCTCCGTAATTGAACAACTGAATTTTCTCGCCTTTTACCATTTTATTGGTAAATCCGAAGTATGCCATATCCGGTCTGCCACATGGGCCGTACACGGTAAAAAACCGAAGTCCGGTACATGGAATTCCGTATAGTTTGCTGTACGCGTGTGCAAGCAGTTCATTGGACTTTTTAGTTGCTGCATATAAAGAAACCGGTTTATCCGTCTTGTCTTCTGTCCGGTAAGGAACTTCTTTGTTCAATCCGTAAATCGAAGAACTGGAAGCATATACCAGATGCTTTACACCTGACTTTCCGTCATCATAAGAATGCCTGCAGCATTCCAGAATATTATAAAATCCAAGGATATTGCTCTCGATATAAGCATCCGGGTTCGTGATCGAATAACGCACACCGGCCTGTGCCGCCAGATTCACAACAATTTCCGGTTCCCATTTCTGAAAAATCTGTTCCAGAAAACTGCGGTCTGCGATATTTCCTTTATGAAAAGAAAAATGATCCCAATTTTCCAGCTCTTTCAAACGATATTCTTTTAAGCTGACGTCATAATAATCGTTCAGATTATCAATACCGATCACCTGAACTTCTGAATCTTTCTGCATAATATTTTTTGCGAGATTTGAACCGATAAATCCGGCCGCACCGGTAATTAAAATTACTTTCTGCTTCATTTTCTTTGCCTCTTTTATATTATTCAGGCTGCTTTTACTCCAATCACATACATTGCAATCGGAATCATTGCAATTACAATTCCTGATATCATTCGTAAAACCATCAGCCATGTCGCCGGTTTTTCATCCATATTGATGAAACGGAATTTATCCTTCAGACAGGGCAGATTCAGTACAGAAAATACCAGCATTCCCGCTGCAAAAACCGTACATCCCATTCCGATCAGATAGCTCGATGCGTTATCCCCGCTGACAAACTGATTCACCAATGTCATCGGCGTAACACTCTGAAACATGCTCTGTTTTCCCAATAACAGCGGTAAAAACATCCCGTTTACCAATGCATTTCCAAAACACCACGGGAATTTAAAAATCTGTGCAAAAATCATCCCCCATGTTAAAAGCATTTCGATGATCATATTCACATACAGATATTTTGCATTCTGCGCCATCATAATCGCCATAAAAGGCATCATAATCAGTAACCAATACGGATGCGACATACAAAGTACGAATAAAATCGCATAGGACATAAAGCAGGCATAAATTCCCCACCGCCTTAAACTTTCCTGAGATTCAATTTTCACAAAGTAACATACTAAAAATAAAATAATCCACGCCGCAATCGATAAATACATCTGTCCGATTGCAATTGGCGATTCATGATATACCGCATAAATCCATGCCAGATTACTTAATTCTGTCGACTTTAACATATTCGACAGACTAAATGAAACCGTTGATGCGTCTCCCATCACCGCACGACACGGCAACAAGAAACGGAAAATCAGAATCGGCAAAATACTCAAAATCCCGCTGCCGATAATCTGCGGAATTCTTTTTTCTTTCAGAAGCAGTAACGGTACAAATAAAAGCAGTGCAAAGAATTTTAATGGAATCGCGCACATAAAGCATAACAAGAACCCCTTATTTTTTTCCTGGAAATAGTAGTCAATTCCCTTGATCGCAAAATAAAGTGCAATGATATCATACGCGCTCATCATAATGACAGAAGTCATAAAAAAATTGGAAGACAAAAAGAGCAAACAAGCAAGACTGCTTAAATTCTCATTCAAATCCAATGTCCGGCATAACCGGTAAAGCGCCTTTGTAATCAGCAGTACTGAAACTAAAAGCAGCGTTTTTTCCCACATCATACAGAGGACGGAATTCATAACGTCTACTTTTCCAAAGTGCTCCACCAGCCAGATCGGAAAATTCCAAATAGCAAAAACGATATAAATCGGGAAATCATATACAGGCTGTACTTCTTTCACATATGCAACGGATGTCTGCTGCCATCTTCCGCCATAAAAATAATGCAGGTTCCCGTGGATCAGTTCTTCCCAAAAGCTGATCGATACACGCATTGTTTCCAGTATATCATTGTAAATAAAACTGTAAAATAACACTATGCTGATCAACAGCCAGACAAAATAAAAAATCTGTTTCCTTGTCCACTTTCCATTCACCTTTTTTAACGCTGCCATCCTATTCCTGTTCTCCTTTTTTCTCCATGTTAATCATTTTTTTCACTACAACACGCGGTTTGCGATTTACCTTCTCATTGATGCTCAAAATATATTCTCCTAAAACACCGATAAAAAACAGCTGAATCGCTCCCAGGAAAAAGATTCCCACCATAATGGACGCCGAACCAAGCGGATAAGTATCCCAGAAAAGAATCTTCCGGATAAAAATGTAAATTGCCAGACACATGCAGACAATTCCGACAAATAAGCTGATAAACGTAGCGAGCCGCATCAGCAGTTTCGTCGACGAGGTAATACCGTGCATTGCGAAATCATAATTTTTCAGGAAATTGAAATTGCTCTTTCCTCTGTGGCTTACCGACTGCTCATACTGAACAATGCAAAGATCCACCCCGTATTCGTTCAAAATTGTTTTAAAAAACGGCTTTGTCTCCTTAATCTGCTTCAGGATATCCAGAAATACCCGGTCATATAATCCAAAACCATTTACCATTTCAATCTGCTTCGTATCTGACAGCGTGTCCACTACCTTATAATACAGCCGCCGCAAACCATACATGAAATGATTTTCATCGCTTCTTTTCCGCTGTCCTACAATACACTTATAGCCTTCTTCCCATTTTTTCACAAACTCCGGCAGCATTTCTGGCGGGTCCTGCAGATCTCCGAACAGCATGAATGCACAATCACCTGTCGCATACTGATAAGACTGAAATACGTTGCGGTCAAATCCAAAATTTCTCGCATTGAAAACAGCCTTTACTTTCTCATCCTCTGTACATAATTTTTCTATTTCCACACGGGTATTGTCTTTTGAAAAATCGTCCACATAAATGATTTCATAGTCATACTGCGTCAGCTCTTCCACAAATATTTTTTTCAGTCGATGATACATCTCCCTGATACTTTTTTCTTCGTTGTAGCAGGGGATTACTACGCTAATTGTTTTCATTTCACCCAATCCTCATAAACTATATATCTTTTTATACCTCAGGATCGCAGAATACGCAACTGTATAAAACGGGAAGCGCAAAGATAACCGGCAATACATATATGATATTTCCACTACCATATTATTCAGGCTGCTTATACTCCAATTACATACATTATAATTAGAATCATTGCAATTATAATATTTGAATTGTTTTCACCTTATTTTTTCTCTGCACTTCGTTATTATATGAGAATATATAGCCTGACGAATTTCTTTCTTTGTAAAGTATCCTTCACAATAAATAAAACGAAACTGCTCCCAATTATCTTTTCCGGCAGCGTAGCACGTTGTACGTAATGCAGTTATAAAGGAGTTGACAGCAATTTCCATCAACTGCCCATCTATTTTCATTTTCTCCTGAATTCCAAGTCCTGCCAACATCCTTTGGTATTGCAAATGCGAAATATAAATTTGTTTACAAATATTTCTTGCTTCCTCTTTTCTGGAAAGGCTACCGCTTTTGAACCGATAAACAAAAGTCACTTTCGTATCTTGCCTGTAGATCGGAGCCAACATTGCCATCAAAATCGGCAGTTTTCCAGAATCATGTGCTCCTATGTCTTCATAAAATTCAAAGTCTTGCTTTGACATATAATATAGGATAACTTCTAGTTTTTTCACAAAAAGTTTCTATTTTAGTTAAAAGCATGCATTAGACATTTGTTTTCTTTTCACTATCTTCCAATACTATAATATTCAATGCCCGCTTCCTTCATCTTATTCAAATCAAAAATATTTCTTCCGTCATAGACAAGCGGTGTCCTCATCAGCTGTTTAATTGCTTCCGGTTCAACTTTTTTGATTTCTTTCCATTCCGTAAAGATGAAGCAGATATTTGCGTCTTTTAATGCTTCTTCAATCTGATTCGTATAGGAAATCGTTCCTCTTTCAACCACACCCTCTGGAAACTTCTTTTTGAAATTGTTCATTGCTACCGGATCATAGGCAACAATATCTGCGCCATTTTTTAAAAGGAGAGAAATATTATCAATTGATGGTGCTTCCCGCAAATCATCTGTTCCAGGCTTAAATGCCAGTCCCAAAACTGCAACCTTTAAGTGTTCAAAACTGATCATCCGGTTACTCGCCTTATAAAAAAGCGCTGTCTTCTGATCTGCATTGACATCTACGGCAGCCTCTACGGTACGCAGCCGATATCCGACTTTCTGTGCTTGGAATTTCAATGCCTTTGTATCTTTCGGGAAACAACTTCCACCATATCCGATTCCTGCTTTCAGAAAATTTGCTCCAATTCTCGCGTCATAGCTCATTCCCTTAGCAACATCTTCTATATTTGCTCCAATCTTTTCACACAAATTTGCAATATCATTCATGTAAGAGATTTTTAATGCAAGGAAGTCATTACAGGCATATTTTGTCATTTCAGCAGACCGTCTGTTCATCGCAACAATCGGCAACTGAAACGGTTCATAAATTTCCCGAAGCAGTTTTTCTGCCTCTTCACTTTCTGTGCCAATGATAATTCTTGCCGCATGCAGCGTATCATGTACTGCAGAGCCCTGCGCCAGAAATTCCGGATTCGATGCTACCTCAATATGAAGCTCTTTTCTTACCAGAAAATCCTTGATAAACTGCTCTACATGATCATTCGTCCCAACCGGAACAGTTGATTTTACCACGACAAGACAATCTTTTTCCACATTTTCTGCAATCTGACGGCAAACGGTTGCAATATAGCTTAAATTAGCGGAACCATCCGGCTGCTCCGGGGTACCTACTCCGATAAAAATCGCGTCCGGATCTTTATAGGCACTTTTATAATCGGTCGTATAATGCAATCTTCCTGCTGCATTATTCCGCTTCATTAACTCCTCCAGACCATCTTCGTAAATCGGAGATACTCCGGATTCCATCAACTTTACTTTATTTTCATCCACATCGACACAGGTAACATCATGCCCTTTTTCCGCAAAACAAACACCTGCTACCAGACCTACATATCCGGTTCCTGCTACTACAAGTTTCATCTTTTCCAGTCCTCCCTAAACATCTATCTTAGCTTTTTAAAAGCAACTCCATTTATTACTTTAATATCTGAGTCTTCCTGTATGTCCTCAGTATCCTTCATCAGGATCAATACTGGCTTCATCTTCTGTAACATTTCTTCCGACACTTCTGAATGAACTTCTAAATTTTTCGAATAAATAGTTTCCAGATAAGGACCAATTTGAGCACCCAGAATACATTTTCGGTTCATAGCAGTTGAAACAGAATATGCAATCTCTGTATCATATGTTAAAATCGTCGTATCAGGATTTTCTATCAAAATTTCTTTTACTACTGCCGCTGCAGCTGTTTTATCCACCTGTTCATGCCGAACAAAAACAAACAAATCGATCAATCCTACTACAGCCATAAAAGAAATTATACGGATCTGATATCCCTGGGATTTAAGTTCTTTCACATATTGCGCCACTGCAAACCACATACAACCTGCAGCAATAACCATATACCGCTTCTGCCATACCGGTGTATATAAAGCGGATACCAGTTCTCCTAGACCCATCAACAGAAATGGAAGCAGTACCCCCATCAAAACATAAGCATTATCTTTCTTTGATTTTCGAAATGCAGCAATTCCCCAGAGAACCGTAGGAAATACTATAATAATAGTTCCATAGTATCCAACCAAAAACCAGACGCTTTCAAATATTGTTTTAAAAGATACTGCCTCAGGCCATGTTCTTTCAGAAACAGACGTCAGGGTTGTAAACAAAATACTCAACCACGGAAGATATCCTATGACCAAAATACTTCCGGAAAACAGGCATCTGATTAGTTCTCCTGTCTTGAGCTTTTTGAAGAAAAGAAATGCATAGATCGCAATAACGCAGATTCCACAATAATAATGCGTATATATGGATAATAAACTAACAATCGCCAGTATAATCCATTGCTTCCATCCCTGCACATATCCATAATAAATCCGATATCCGGTCATATATGCAAAAAAGATCAGTACCAGAGCCAGACTGTACATTCTTACTTCGATACCATAATCCATAAAATTCGGCATGCACAACGCTAATAGCATTATATCAGAAATCAGTCTATCCTCTATTGTTTTTCGCATAGAAAGTAAAAAAATCAATAAAATAGCGTATGGAATACCAGAAAATAAACGCGCAAGATAAATGGTAGGAACCTGCGGCAGAACAAATCGGATACTTTCCGTAAATCCTTTCAGCAAAATATAATATAATGGAGGGTGCACATCACGACCTGTCAGATAAATCAGTTCTTTGTAAGAATGCTGAATCAGACCAATTGTAAAAGTCTCGTCAAACCAAATCGAATAACTGGCAGAATAAATCACAAGTAACAGAACAGCTGTTATCCCCAGGCACTTCGGAAGTGCCTGCTGCCCTTTTTCATTTTTTTTCCATTTCCAGTAAAGTACAAAACAGACAGATAAATCGCCGGAAATTCCAGAACAGCCATTCCGGACATTCTTCTGACAGAAACGCCTTCCCCGGACTGATAATAATAAGTGCCAATATAATATAATGCTATTATTATACTGATAAAAAACACTGTCTTTTTTCCCTTGTTAATTATACCATCCAGATATTCGCTCATTGACATTTTAATTACAAAAAAGAAAATGATTATCAGTAATCCGCATCCCACAATTTTTCCGTTCTCGCTCGCAGGTATTGCCAGATAAATCCAGGACACATAAGAAAGCATCATCAAAGTTTTTATAATAAGCTCTCTCCAGTTTACTGATAACCATTTCTCTCTCATTATTGAATTACATCCTCTTTATTTTATATTTTTTTGCAAACCTCACTTGAATTTTGTATATACTGCCGCCTATATACATTAATACACTATATTATGATAATTTTGTAACTTCAATCGTCTTTCCTATTTACATTGTCCTTAGAATTTAACCTCTTTATTGAACTGATTAATCATATCTTAAATGATCTTACCGAATCACTTCATTCTTATCACGTAGAGTAACATTTCCTCCAGACACTTCATATACAAGATCCGCATTTTTAATTGTCGTCAAACGATGTGCAATGATGATCATCGTCTTGAGGCCCTGCAGACTCTCAATGGATTCCATAACTGCCTGTTCTGTGCTGCTGTCCAACGCAGAGGTTGCTTCATCCAGTACCAGAATCTCCGGATCATGATACAATGCACGTGCAATTCCGATTCGCTGTCTTTGACCACCAGACAAGCGAACACCACGGTCTCCAACATAGGTATCCAGCCCATTTTCAAGCCCCTGTACAAATTCTTTCAACTGTGCCTTTTCCAGTGCTTTCCAGATTGCATTATCGTCAATCTGGGCTTCATAAATACCAAATGCTACATTGTTCCGAATCGTATCATCTGACAGGTAAATCGACTGCGGAATATATCCTAACTTCTCTCTCCAGCTTCTCAGATTTTCATAAACATTGTGCTGATCCATCCTGACAACACCTGATACCGGCGGAAGCAGTCCCAAAATAATATCCGCCAGCGTCGTTTTCCCGGCACCAGAAGGCCCTATCAATGCAACCGTTTTTCCTTTTGGAATTTCCAGGCTGATATCATGTAATACTTCCACATCCGAATCCGGATAATGATAACTTACATGCTCTACTGTCACTCCTTTTGTGAAAATCCATTTTTCTTTTTTTTCCTGCCATTCAATCTCCTGTACAGGTTCGGAATCAATCTCCTTCAAGTCGTCATAAATCATGTCCAAAGATGCCTTATTATACATAATACTGTTAATATAAGCATTTACACGTCCGACAGAAGGAAGCAGACGAAACGCTGCAACCGCAAATACTGCAATCTGTGGAATAAAGGTTTCCAGAGCTCCATGTCCAAATAAAAGCTTGATAATAATCGCAAAAACAAGACCTACCATGGCAACTGTTTCTACAATATATTTTGGAAGTGCCGCGATTAACTCATTCACCCTTGCACCCCAGATCAGCTTTTTATAATTTGTTTTATAAGAATCAATAAAATATTCTTCTCTCTGAAGAATCTTCAACTCCTTGATTCCACCAAGGGACTGATTGATCCACTGAAACAGCTTCGCATTATAATTCTCATTCTGCCGTCCCAACCTGCTGGACACTTTTTTGGAAATCATAAAAAAGAGTCCGATACACAACAAAAGTAAAACGCCGATTACAACTGTAATCGAATGACTCGTATGGAACAAATAAGCTGCCAGCGCAAGACAGGTGACCATTTCCACCGTCAGCTGTAGACAGGAATTGATTAACGACATAAACTGAGAAGTATCCGATTGCAAACAACGCTGCATTTCCGCAATATTTTTGGACAAATGAAACGTATATGGCTCATTCATATAAGTTGTCAGCAACCGTGTTGCCAAATTCATTCTTGTCGTATAGGAAAAGGATAAAATGACATTCTGCAAAAAACTAAGATATATATTTTTCACCAGATAAATCACCGCAATCAATGCAGAGAGCACAACCAGATACTGTTCTATTCCGTTTAAATGAATATGCGTAAAGAACAACTTCAAAAAAGAATCATCTTCAATGGAACTGGTCTGCATCAAAACTTCAATAAATGGATTAAATACTGCAACTGCCAGAAGCTCCAGAACACTTCCGATAACCATAAGTATCGCCAACCCAACCAGTTTTATTTTATCCTTACGATCAAACACATACCTTAATTTTTTTACCATCTAAATTTATTCTCCTCTTAAGCGTCTTTTTGCTTACCGTCTATACGAATCCAGTCATCACAGATCACATCCGTTACAGAATGATTATTAAACCATTTTACCGGTGCGATCACCCTTTTGTTTTCATTTTGATTCAGCCACGCTGCCCACCAGGAAAAGCTGCTGTTCGCAATGATGTTATGTTTGCATCTACTCATCAAAAACATATCTTCATAATCAGGGCGCTCTTTATCTTCTTCGACAATCGTAATATCTTCCGTATCTCCAAAAATTTCTTTTGCCCATTCGGGATCATTGGAAAACAGATAAAAATTCGGCTTTTCGCACAACTTACGCATTCTGGAAATTGCACTCTGATAATATTCAATGGTACAAATATTTCCATAGATTTTGTAATTTGCTGCATCCAGATAATCGCCGCGTCTTATATGAATCGAAACGGATTCTGTATTTTTGATCCTCTCCTGCAGTCTGGAACTTTCAATACTTATTTTTTTCGGAAATGTATAATCTTCCAATATTTTTTCACGAATATCCTGAAAATAACGCTCACACTGCCAGTAGCCATCCAAATAAACCGGATTCATTTCTAAAATTTCCGGCTGATATCCTTTGTCCAGATCTTCCTGATAGTAGCTTTCTTTCAGCCCAAACATTTTTCTTCTGATTTTATCCACCGGACGATAGGAACACTCGCCCAGTTTTCTGCATTCCTCTAAATTAGCTGTCTGATACTCAATTGGAAATATATCCAGTGAAAACCTTCGAAACGCATTTTTATCCTGAAAAGAAGACAGATCCAGTTTAACATCTTTTCCTGTCTGCTGTATCTTCCTGTACAGGGCATATTGAAACATCTGATTTCCAAGCCCACCGCTCATTTTAACAATTACCATAATATTCTTCCCTATTTGGGCAACTTTATCTGATCGCCCAGCTTTTTTGCAAATTCCTCATGTTCGAAATGTGCAAATCCGGCTTCCTGATAAAATGTAATTTCGCCAAAATAAATTTTTCCATTGATAGAATAAAAATCCGTCCTCAGACTGATCGTTCCAACTGCCAGCTTTTTCGAACATTCCAGCATTTCTTCCAGATGTTCCGGCTTTGCAATTTTCACATTCGGATCTTTTGAGTACTCGATCGTCTCATCGATGTATTCCCACTCTGTCGTATACAGATTTCTTCGATGATTATGGAACCGATCAAAATCCACCTGAATCAGATAGGGTTCTCCACCAAATGTATAAATCTTATAATCTTTCAGTTCTGTACCAGATTCATCTGTCATATAGGCTTCCGCAATAATTCTGGGCGTAATATTTTTATACGGCCATTCCCTGGAATGCCAGTAATAGTTCTGGTTCAAGGATTTCTGCAGCTTGTCCATCGCAGCGTTCCAGTCAAAATTTTTCTTATTCGTACAAATACAAACACTGGCAGAATCATGCGTACATTTTAAGACAAATTGCTCCGGCAGATCATCCAGTTTCAATTCATCTGCAGAATTCCATACACCCAATAAAGGAATCAGATACTGTTCTCCAAGCTTTTCTGCCACATAATTTCTCACTTCATACTTATCAGCCCAAACAGTATATTCATCTTTTCTGTCATATAATTTCAGCCACTGAAGTTTTTCATCAAAAGTGATGGGATTCTTTAAATTCAGTTTTTTCCCAATACGGGTTTCGTATAACAATTTTAAATATGTTTTATCCGAAATATATTTTCCAAAACATACACAGATTTTTCGGTAAATTCTTTGTTTTACCGTCATAAAATCCTACATTCCTTTCTACTACAATCAATCAGTTACTCTACAACCCCTATATCCCAGAAATATGTATATCTGTATTTTCCACCATTCATATAAAATGCTGCAAAACTTCCGCCGCATTGTCCGGCCACAAGTCCTCCGCATTTTGACAATAAATTCATGGAGGATAAGTATTCAATTCCTCTGTCATATTTTGTCTTTATTCCATCAAGATTAACATAGGACAGGCCCTTTTGATAGTCTAATGTGTCGTAATACGTTCTTTCATTCGTAATTATGATTCCCGGAAATTTCTCTTTTAAATACTCTTCACTTTTCTTTTCTTCTGTTGCCAGATAAATATATTTAAATCGTTTATCTTTTTTTAATACTTTTCTAATCTCGTCTTCGACCTGCTCAAGCGAAGGCTGTAACGCATGTCCCTTGCAGGTTTTTATATCTGTTCCCCTGACTAATACGCCTAACGTTTCTGCTTCTTTTCCCTTCAGCAGGGTATCATATTCTTTCTGACAGTATGCTTCTGCCTGGGGAGAAAATTTGATATAATTTCTGTACATAACACTCCAATATGCGCAGAGGTCTCTTCTTTTTACACCACGCATATTCGGCAAATTATTCCAGTCAATATCCATATGATTTCCAACGACATACTTGCATTTTTCATATATTTCATCAATACTCTTCTTCGTAAACTGTTGAAAGAAAAGTTCCCACGAGTTAATCTTTCCAACTTCATTTTCTTCCAAATATGTATTTGGATTATTTTTCAGATCAACAACCGGGACCATATTCTTTTCCAAAGCATATTTTACCATTGCCAGTATAATTCCAACATATCCGAACAATCCCTGAAACGGTAATTTTTCACAACTGATTACATAATATATAGTTTCATTATTTTCACGACATTTTTCATCTATGAATTTCTGCAGTTTTCTTTCATCTTTTTTCTCTATAAAGACTTTGTAAATGATATTATAAGTATTTTTAATAATGCTCTTGATATTCTCCTTGATATTCATATTTTATCCCCTATTTCTGATCTTTTCTAAAAAGAGCCTTAAAATTTCACGTCTGATTTTTCTTTTATCAAAATATCCATAATTATAGATATATATAAATTGATTCCAATTTCCTTTACCTGATTTTCTAAATGAACTTTTTAATGCTGTAAAAAAAGCATTGGTAGCAATTATTATCAACTGATCGTCAATTTGCATTTTTTCTTTTATATTTAATTGATCTATCATACTCTGATACAACAAATGCGATACAAAAATCTGCTTACAGGTATTACGTTTTTCTTCCTGTCTCGACATGCTATCATTGCAAACTCTATAAATAAATGTAACATTTTTGTCTTGTCGAAAAATAGGAGCAATAATTCCTGATATAATTGGCAATTTTCCCGAATCATCTACCGGAATTTCAGTATATGCCTCAAAATTCTCGTTCGACATATACTTATATATATTTCTGAAAAAGAAACCTCCAACCTGTCCCGGGTAGTCATTTTTTAATGCATTCTCTTTTCTGAAATCAAAAAAACAATTCAATTTATCTAAATCCGATACGTCAGTAATCTCGTTTCCCTGACGATCAAAACACGCTGTTTGATATCCTATATACTCTACATGCTTTTCCAGAAAATCATATTTCTTTTGAAGGCATGTTTCATCCGTCCAATAATCATCTCCATCGCAAAATGCAATATAAGGAGCATCACATAATTTAAAAATTTCTTTTCTATTTTTAAACAGCCCCAGATTATGAGGTTGTAAAATCAATTCGATTGTATCCGGATACTGTTCTTTGTATCGTTTTAATATATCTCTCGTTCCATCTGTAGAATAATCGTCCCCTACTACAATCAGAAAAGGAAATGTTGTTTTTTGTTTTAATATTCCATTTAAAGCATCCTCTATAACATCCTGCTGATTATAAGAAGTCACACACACTGCCACTTTATATTTGGAAGTATCTGCCTTTTGCTTTACAAGTATTTCGTCCAAACTTATCATTTCAATTTCATCTCCTTTTCCTTGTGTCATTTTCAAAGCAAACTCTTCTTAAATACTCTTTACACTTCTAATGGTTTCGAATATTCTTTATACACTTTTTTATTTTTTCTGAAGCTTTCTGCTTTATAATGCAAAAATTTAAAAAGAATCTATGACTTCCATCCACTCGAAAGGTATTCATTTTTGCATGCTCAATCAAATAATAAACATCCTTTGCATACTCTTCTCCATCAAACACCTTCGTTTTATCGGAATTCAAGAAATTTTGAATTGCATCCAAATATTCCTGATATTGTTTTTTATCAATTTTCTTCAAATATCCCATCATTTCTTCTGGATTTTTAAAACGATTATAAGGGATGAAACAATCCTCCGGTACGTAATCTGCAATATCATCCGCACCTGCATAAATCGGCACGATTCCCGAAACCAGACAGTCTAAGATTTTTTCTGACACATATCCTTTGACATTTTTCATATTTTCGAAAGCAAGCGCAAAACGATAATGATGATACGTTTCCGATTTATTTTCAACTCTGCCCCGATACGATTTATGACTTGTTTTTTCCCAACCACTTCCGTAAAATTCAAAATCATCCGGATATTTTTCTTCTAATACAGAAATAACCCTTTCCCGTTCACTGTATAATTCATCTGGATGTTTCGAATGTTTATTGCCGGAGATACTTGTCAGTAGTTTTCTTTCTTCAAACGGTATTTCTCCAAATTTCAGTTGAAATACATAAGGAATATTTTTCTTAAAAATACGTTTATCATCAATCAGATCCATATTCCATGTCATAATATACGGATAATAATTCAGCAATTTATAAATATTTTTTTTATCGTGCATTGGATTGACAATAGGAGGTTCGGCATTACAGTATATCGCTTTATATTCCATCTTATCATCAATCAGTTTTTTCAGCCATTTATCATTTCGTTCAAAAAACAGAAAATAATCTACATCTTGCAAATGCTCAAACAGATCTACTGTATGAAGATGGTCTCCATGCCGTTCAAATTCTTTTTTCATTTTCAAAAGAGGCGTCAGCCGATCATCATAATTAATCGACGGATCAACCTCCCCGAATATTTTATCCTGTAAAAATGTATCATTCCACGGTATGATTGCGATATTCATCTTCTACCTCTGCTATTTTGCGAACTGCTTTCCGTTCACGTTAATTCCATTATTGATAATACAAAGTGTATCATACTCTTTTCCAGAGCTTTCCTTTACAATTCTCGCACAGTTAACGACCTGGGATAATCCGGCAACAAGTCCGTCGCAGGCAGCCAACGCATACATATCCCGCAGCACTTCATATCCAAGGCGATAATGATGTTCTGGACGATCTGACTGGCTGAAAGCAATCGAAGTATTGCCCTCACCCCTGTAAACATCCTGAAAATAAGATACTTTCCCGGGGAATTCCTTTTCAAACCGCTCAACCGCACTTTTCTCATCTGTAGCCAGAAAAATCTTCTGAAATATATTTTTTTCCAGGCTTTTTTTTACCTGGGTTATTGTCTGTTCAATCTGAACAGCCACTGGATGATTCTGGTATCCAGCTTTATAATCCGTTCCCCGGAAATGTACTCCCAGAACTTTACTGTTATCAAAAATATCTTTCAGATCATTTTGGATCATTTTTTCCGTTTTTTCATTCAATCTGATGTATTTACGATACATTTCAGCCAGTTTACTCTGATATTCGGCTGTCATTTCATAGGTATCTCTCTTAAATTCCCGCTCAATGACGACTCCCTGTGCAGATTTCGATTCTGTTACATAGCTGCTCTCCAGAACATCCTGCTTGGTCATTCCATTGGGCTGTTTAAAATAATATTCAAATGCATTATGTGTTCCATTTACCAACTGCTTTTCTGCATATAAAAAGGCGCTGCCCCATTCAATATAAGGAGTTAAACCAAATCTCTCTGCAAATACCATCTTTGCCAGCATTGCACGAACTTCCGCGAAAAATCCCCATCCGTTTCCGTTTTCCCGGATCAGCATAACTTTTTTATCCGGGACACCGCTTCCATTTTGCTTAAATTCCAGCAAAAGAGGATTTACTTCCCGCTCAAGGAAAAAGTCCATATATGGTTCATCGCCAAAGTGCTTGGCTGCTTTCAGCACATAATGAATTCTCTTTTTCCATTTGTTCTCACTCATTCGTTCAATACTCCCTGCTTATCTTATATCGAAAGGTTTCTGCCAATTTTGTAATCATCAGTCCGCAGTTTTTACCGGATACTCCACACACGCCAACCGCCTGCAAAATCGCTTTTACCGACTTGCTCCGGATCATCCACTGGTATAAAAGCCGCTTTAGTTCCTCTTCCAGCTCTTTCTGTGCATAAATCTTTGTTTTTTGATTCTGCTCAAGAAACAGCGGAATCAGCTTCGCTGCCTGCCGATAATCCTCCAGGTCAGCGTTTTTGATTTCTTTTGCCCAGGTTTCCAGCGCATCTCTCTGCTTTTCATCCAGTGAAATGTCCAGCCATTCCAGCTGCATGCTGCGCACTCTGGCGGCGTTGTTTGACTGTTCGCCGCTTTTTTTACTGGAAACTTGTTTTTTATGAACCCGATAGTCCAGAAGGATTTCCGGTGTCACTCCGATATTGAACTTTCTTGCAACTCTCGCTGCAAAGTTATAATCCTGGGCGGAACGGTAAGATTCATCATACCGGAAACCTTCCTGTGTAATCAGCTCCCCGCGCATCATAAAACCAGGATGTGCCAATACAGGCCGAATCATCATCATCGCCTGCAGCTGTTTCGGTGTTCCCTGAATCTGCGAGATCAGATCTTCTTCGCCAAACATGTGCGTCCTACAGCTGATCAGCATCAGCTCCGGGTGCTGTTCCAGATATGCGATCTGTTTTTCAAACCGTTCCGGTCTGCTCTTATCGTCACCATCCATCCGGGCGATATAAGTGCCCTGCACATATTCGAGCGCCGTATTTAAGTTTCTGGTCAATCCTCTGTTCTCTGAATTGCAAATCAGTCGGATTCTGTCATCATGATAATTTTCTATGATTTCAACCGTTCGGTCTGTCGAACAGTCATCCACAATAATCAGTTCAAAATTCTGTATCGTCTGAGCAAAAATACTGTCCAGCGATTCTTTCAGATACTGTTCATCATTATAAACCGACATCACTACGCTGACCAGTACTTTTCCACTTTTCATCACTATTTCCTATAATCCTTTCCGATTTCGCAGCCATGCGAGTAAAATCACCGCTTCTGTCCGCTGTCCTTTTACTGCCCACAGAAAAATTCTCTGCGCAGTGCCAAATTTTCCTGCATCCAGTCCATTCACCGCATCTTTTACAAGCTCGCTGCCACAATAGCTTTCGATCTGTTTCTTTACCGTTTTGCGCGGAACCTCTCCGATTCGTCTTACTTCCTGCTTCACGCATTCCATCAGGCTGACCCATACCATCCTTCGGATTCGTTCCTGCGTCTCTTTTTCTATGCCGTAACGTCCTGCATATTCTTTTAAAACATTTGCCAGCACTTCTGTCAGGTGAAACCGATCCGGGCGGTATGCATGGGAAAACGATGCCTCATTCTGGCAATAATGATAATAGCAGCCTGGATCAATCACTGCCTTTTTTGCAAGCAGGCAGAAATCCAGATTAAAAATCGTATCTTCGCTGAAATATTCCCGCTCCGAACGGAAGCAGATTTTTCCTGTTTCAATCACACTTCTGCGAAACATCGTCATACATGCGGAAACGCCCCGCATTTCCTCGTCATCTGCTGAGTCTCCAAAAAAATGAAGCACAAAGCGCTTTCGGATCGCTTCGTTTTCGTAGCACTGTTCTTTTAACTGCGCCCGGTAAAACAGCTCGCCCTGCGGCGTCTCGATCTGATAGCCGAAGCTGCACAGATCTGCCTGCTCCCGTTCCATCCGGTCTGACAGCTTTTCACAGGTGTCCGGTTCAATAAAATCATCCGAGTCGATAAACAGGACATAACGTCCTTTCGCAATATTCAGTCCATCATTTCTCGCCAGACCCTGTCCCGCATTTTGTTTATGGATCACATGGATTCTCGGATCCTGCTGTGCAAACTCATCGCACAAGCAACCACTGTTGTCTTTCGAGCCGTCATCTACAAGAATGATCTCAATATTCTGCAGCGTCTGTCCCTGTAGGGAATCCACGCAGCGTTTTATATAGCGCTCCACGTTGTAAACCGGTACAATTATGCTTACAAGAGGCTTCGAAATAGCAGATTCCATCATTTCTTTACAACCCACTTTCCACTTCTATTGGATCCCTGTCTTTCTATCAATCCATCTTCCCGTAAATCTTTTATCAGTTTCTGAACCTGTTTTCTTGTAAGATTAAATTCTTCCATAAGCTTAACCTGAGTTATCATCGGATTTTCTTCCATTCGCCGTAATACATCCAGCTTTTTTTCGGCTCCTTTTTTTGGCTCCTTTTTTTGGCTCCTTTTTGGCTCCTTTTCGGTTCCTGCTTGTGTGTTTTCCTCTTTTAAAAACGCCTCCTGCACAAACAAACGCGAAATAAAGTAGCTGTGATCATCATCTGTCTCAAATTCCGGTTTCGGTGAACCATTCTCTTCAAGAGCTCTAAGAATCTTGCCAAATCCGGTATTTCTGCCTTCTGTTAAATGTAACTCCTTAAGAATATCACCAATGCGCCGATTTCTATATCTGCGGTTTGATACCCTGTATCGTTTTAAACCTTCCTGTGTAACCGAACGATCCGGTCCCGGAAAACTTACAATTTCAATCATTTCCTTTTCAACCCGTACTTCTATCGGTTCTCTGATATCATATGCACGATGGTAAACTGCATTTGCCAATGCCTCTTCCACTGCAGCATATGGATAATTATACACCCAATCCGCCTCTGCCTTATCCGCGCTCTTAACAATTTTCTTTGTTATGATTGAATTTTTTATAAACTGCAATGCCTCTCTCAGTTGCTGATGAATCGGACCTTTAAATGTATTTTCTATAATACTGTTGCCACCCAGGCCATCTGGAAACTGTACAATATCGATTTGAGTACAAGGGAAAAATTTATCCGGTTCCATGCAGAAAAACATTAATCCCACATTTTTGGGTTTTACATATTCCGGAAGCAAACTGATAATATTCATATCACTGCATAATTCAGAAAAATCTCCCGTCTTTGATTTTTCATAAAGCGAACTTCCTATTTCTTTAAGATAATTCTGAATCAGTGTAATATTTAAATCTTCCAGTTCAGCCTGATGGTTTACTCTGTCATCGAACGGAATTCTATTTGCCAGGTTAAACAGATCTTTTTCTTCATCATCAGAGGGTTCTACCGTATTGGAAGCTTTACGAATATAATGAATTCTCTCTTTGTTATCCTTCTCCATCGTTTTTGGAGATGAATACGGTCTATTATCTCCACCCGGGCACCATATAACAATAAACTGTTTGTCCTGATATGTCTCAATACCAATTATCGGTGTATAAGCGGGTCTGAGAAGCTTGCATTTTGCAAATATATTTTTCTGATAGGCATCCAATTTATCGGTCGGAACTCCCTTTAACGGATAAGCAGGTCTTCCATTCTCCTCCTGCACGCCGATCACAATATATCCACCGCCCCAGTTATCCAGATCATTTGCAAAAGCACAAATAGATTTCAAAGAAGCCGCTGCGTCCCAGGTTTCTTTAAATTCAATTCTCGCCCACTCAACTACGTCTCCAGACAGGAGCGTTTTGATACTGGTTGGTATTGCCATTCAGCCACATCCTTTCCCAAATATGACATATCCTGCAGGCACTTTCTTGCCATTCTCATAAATTTCTATCCTACAATCTCCCTGCAAAACTCCCAGATGTCCTGCGCCATTCTCTTTTCATTCCATTTCTCCCGAACAGAATTCATAGCGTTCTCTCCTAGTTTTTCGACAAGCTTCGGATCTTCTATCAGTCGCTCCATCTGTTCTGCAAGCTGTTCTGCATTTTCCGGCTCATAGAGCAGGCAATCCTGTCCGTCTGTCACATAATCTCTCAGGCTGGGGACATTTGCCGCAATCACCGCTTTTTTCAAAAGCATCTGCTGCAGCAGTGTCATCTGCCCGAATGAATAGTTAAAGGACTGCAGCGGAAGCACACAAAAGGTCGCTTTTTCAATTTCCTTTATCAGCTGTGTGACCGGAATAAATCCGACGGTCTCCACACCGTCATACTCCCGGTCCAACTTTTCTTTCCCGATCAGTTTTAACTTCGGGAAAGCAACAACCCCATCCTGATTTCGCTCTTTTTGCAGATTTCTCAGTTTTTCGTATGCCTGCAGCAGCGTATCCCAATCCCGTTTATTATAACCGACACATAAAATATGCGGATTTTCTTTCTCTATCGGTGTTCCGGTCGGCTGAAAATATTCTGCATCCGTTCCAAACGCAATGTATCTGCTTTTAGAAAGCAGCCACGGGTGGCATTTTTCATAATAAGTAATCTGGCTTTTTGTATGATAAATCACGCCGTCCAGGGATTTGCTCGCAAACTGCATCAGCTTCAGCGCTTTTCCTTCTTCCTTCGCGCTGTTAAAGCCACCGATGTCAAACACGATATGCTTATATTTTCCATGTCCGAACAGTCTGCGCCACAGGCACAATACAATCCCACTCTGCATTCCATGGGACAAAACCAGGTCATACTGATTTAATTTCGGCAATACCTTCAGCGTCTGCCAGATATAAAACCGGATTTTTTCTTTTTCAAAGCGTTCCAGCCATGGAAATGAACGGATATCCACAACATCTACGGAAATATCATCCGACAGATACCGAAAAAACCAGTATTTCTGTCCCGGTACGACATAGTCCGGCGGCTGTTTTCCTTCCGGTATTTGATTTTCATAGGCAACTTTCCAGTTGACCAGCATCAAAATTTTCACACTGCACCTCATTTTCAAGCATATACTGTAGAAATATTGCTCAATGTGTTCTGCTCAGGCTTTTAAACCGCCATACATCTGCAGCAGTTTTTCACAATATTCATCCAGATTCAGAAAATCTGTTTCCTTACAATTTCTGGTATACTCTTCAAGCCGCTCCGAATCTCCCCAAAGATTTCTGATCTTCTCTTCCAGCTCTTTTTGATTCCCCGGTTCAAAAAATTCACCGGTCATTCCTTCTTTAATCAGTTCAACCGTTCCGCCAATTCTGGACGCAATAACAGGCGTTCCATAATATTGTGCTTCAATTACACTAAACGGACAATTTTCATACCACTCTGACGGGAAGACAACAAACTTCGCCGCTGCAATTGTCCGATAAAGCTTCTCACCATTCGTGAAACCGATATTCTTCACATTTCTCAACTGATTTACTTCATTTTCCAACGGTCCTTTTCCTGCAAATACAAAAGGAATATCGTTTAATTTTTCACAGACTTTCAGTAACGTTTTAATTCCTTTTTCTTCTGAAAATCTGCCAAAATACAAAACATAATCTTCTTTTTTGATCGGATATAACTCCTGCTCCGGCAAAAAGTTATGCATCGTCACTGTCTTCCCGTCCAGATCCGGATTCGTCTTCAAAACCTCTTCCAGGAAATAGCTCGGGCAGATCACCGTATCGAACATCCGATACGCATGGTTATGCTGATAGATCTTCGCTTCCACGCTTCCCAAGAGGCTCTTCACGCGGGAATTGTGGATGCATTTATGTTTTGTGCAGTTCCACTGCTTCTGTCCCAGGCATTCCTGGCACAGCTCGCCGGACGGTCTCTGCATCAGATGGTTTGGACAGACGAGCTGAGAATCATGCGCCGTGTATACGATCCGAACCGTTCTGCCGGTCTGTTTCTCATATTTACGGATCGCGTAGAGAATGGATGGAGTCAGCTGGAAATTGAAATTATTGACATGAACCACGTCCGGCCGAAAGTCGTCCAGCACTTTCCGGATCTTTTTTGCAGCCTCTGTCGAATAGAGAATCTGGAACGGATACCGTAATTTTTGAAGTTTTCCGGTATGGAAATCCATATTCCCTGTATAGCAATCAAGCCGGTTCGAAACGACCCGGCCTTCATGCTCCATTCCAAAATATTCTACCTGATGACCCATCTTCTGAAGCTGCTTCCCGACTTCAAAAATATAGGTTTCCGATCCGCCGTTCGGATGCAGAAATTTATTGACAATCAATACTTTCATTTCTGATTCTCCCGTGCCTTGAGCACATGCTGATAAAGATGCAGTGTCTGCTCCGTCACCCGATCCCAGTTATATTTTCCGCAGATAAAGTCTGCATTTTCCTGATGTGCTTTCTGCGTCTGTTCCGGATGCGCCAGCACTTCCTCCAAACGTTTCTGCAAATCTCTTTCATTTCCCTTTTCAAAATACAGAGCATGATCTTCCGCCACCTCTGTATTTTCCGGAATATTGCTTGCAATACAGCAGTTTCCATAGCTCATCGCTTCCAACAGTCCAAGCGCCATCCCTTCAATATCACTGGGCAGTACAAAACAATACGCATTAGAGTACAGCTCTTCCAACACTTCCCCCTGTACAAATCCGGTCATAATCACACGGCTGTCTTTTGCCGCCAGATCGACCATTTCCTGTACGTATTCCTGAGAATGGCTGCTGCCACCCGCAATCACCAGTTTTTTATCCGTCTCGATTTGTTCAAACGCATGCAGCAGATAATGCAGTCCCTTTTCCGGTACAATTCTTGCCAGGAACAGGATATATCCGTCTTTTTCCAGACCATACTTTGCCTTAATTTCGGAATCGCCCTTTAAAATCGGTCTGTTGATTCCATTTGGAATAAAACGGGTTTTTCTGCCGTATGTCTCCTGAAAATAATCCTGCATATTGTGCGACAATACGATCACTTCATCCGCATGGAGTGCGGCGGTCTTTTCCCCCAGCTTCAGCACATGAGATGCAAAATTTCCCCATTTGGAACGCTGCCAGTCCAGCCCATGAATCGTCGCCACTGTCGGGATTCCAAACAGTTTGGTCAGCCAAAGCATAATACACGGTCCTTCCGCATGGAAATGGACAATATCATAATGCCCGAACAATGACCGGATTGTTGCCAGAAAAGAATATACAATCGCATTTAACTTGCTGCTGGAAAACGTTGGAATCGTAAAAATTCGGATTCCCTGAAAATATTTTCCATGTTTTTCATCAAATTCTTTGCCGGATACATGGTAACCGGAACGATTATACGCATCCACCCGGTTTCCGGAACGAACCATTCGTGTAGACAGCTCTTCCACGACGATCTCCACACCGCCCTCTCTCGACGGAATGCGCTTATGTCCGATCATTGCGATCTTCATTCCTGTCTTCGGTCTTGAAGGTGTATGCACCAGCTCCTGATTTTTCTTTTTTAAAAGCTTGTTTTCTTTCCAGACATAATGAATAAACGAAAAATTTGTATCCATATATCGTGGAATCAGGCGTTTCGGATCCTGCATCAGACGAAACAGCCATTCCAGACAAAGCTCCTGCATCCAGCCCGGCGCACGTCTTACCGTTCCCGCATGGAAATCAAAGCCTGCCCCTACGCCCAGCATGACGCCATGCAGCATTCCGGCATGTGCAGCCATCCATTTTTCCTGTTTTGGAGCTCCCAATCCAATCCAGATAAAATCCGGTTTTGTATCATTGATCTGTTTTACAACTGCCTCGTCCTCTTCTTCTGTCAGCGGCCGAAACGGTGGGGAATACATCCCGACAATGTTCAGCTTCGGATACTTTTCACGCAGTCTCTGTTCCAGCGCATGCAGTGTATTTTCCGTACTGCCATAAAAATAGTGCCGGTATCCCTTTTTCTCGGAAAGCTCGAAAATTCTCGGCATCAAATCCGGTCCAGGAACACGTCCCGCCTCCTGATGTCCGCGCATCCGACATACAATAGACAGGGGTTTCCCATCCGGAAGATTCATTGCACTGCCGTTTTGCACTTTCCGGTATTCTGCATCACGAAATGCCATGACCGTCGTATGCACATTGGAAACACAGATATATTTTCCACGCAGCTCATCCAGGTGCTGATCCATATAATCAACTGTCTCATCCATCGTAATGACATTGATGTTTGTTCCCAACAATTTACAGAATTTCAGTTTTTCATTCATACTGTCCGCTCTTTTTCCGCCCTTTTTCTAAAATTTCCGCAATACCTGTTCCAAGCAGTGCTCCGACTGCTCCGGTCAGGATTGCTGCTCCGATCATACCCCTCATCCATTCCACAGTTACAGTAACTCCAGAGAACCGAAACATCGGTATCTCTTCTCCCATATAATACAATACTTCCGAGCCGTTTGCCCGTTCTTTTGCAGCTGCTTCCTCGTCCAGATAATAGACTTCCTGCAGCGAATAATCACAGATCGACTTGGGCACAAGATACTCTTTGGGCATCTGTGCCGTCAGCCCAAAAGCAGTGCCGCCGATCACGGCACAAACGCAGGTCAACGCAGCAATCAAATATTTCTTTTCTCCTGCTGCAGCCCCTATCCTTTTCAGCCCCAGCAAAAGTTTTTCTTCCAGTTTCTCTGCCGGAGCATTTTTCGGAAGACTCCGGTCGCCCAGCGTACAGATTCCAATCCATGCAATGTTCTGCCGCCGGATCGGGTTTGCCTCGTTTAGCAGATAACTTCCCACAAAAATTAGGGAAACATTTTTAAAAGAAGTATTGAACAAAAACGGCTCCGATATTCCGGCAATCAGAAATCCCAGCGTAATCGCCAGTTCTTTCCGCCGGTTCTCCTTTACCAGATTCCGGATGGTAAAGAAATAGGCGATCATCAACAGGACAAAAACAACCGCCCCGTAGGTCATCAATGCAAACACATAAGAATTGTCCATGTTCAGATCTTTATCCGCCAGTTGGAACTGCTGTCCGAACAGAGTAATCTTTTCCTGCGTTAGAAAATATTTGGAAAGACGCAGTCTGGTATTCATCAGTTTATTCATCACTTCATAAAACCGATTTCCTTCCGGAATCAGCGGCGCCAGCAGGGAAAATGCCAATCCAACCGGAAGTACACACTGCATCAGCACTTTTTCCGGCTTTGTAAACTGACTGCGCAGTTCAAAATACAGCACCAGCATCAGATAAATTCCGGTCAACAAAAATCCGGTAAAGCTGACTGAATAGATAAAAATCAGTACGTTTCCGACAAGCGCGGCAACAATCCAGCCAAACAGCTTTTTGCCTTTTTGCTGCAACAGATAAAACAGAAATGCCAGCAAAATTACATAGGAAATATGGAATACATTCGGATGCGGATATCCCATGCTCCACCGGAAGATAAAGGCTCCGATCTTTTTATGTACCAGCAGAATGCCTTTGTCCCAGCCGATCAGAAACGCCAGAATCCGATAAAGGAACACGCTGCTCCAGACAACCGCCCCGACCTGAAAGACCTTTTTTATCCGCACATCTTTCATACCGATCAACATCATTACGCAGGTCAGCATTCCCTTTTCTGCAGAGCAGCGCCAGCTCAGAACGCCGAGCACGCCGAACACCGCTGCGACCAGAAACTGCCACGGCGTATATTTTGTCAGGATCAGTTTCAGCCCAAGACATCCCATTCCGATCAGCAGACAGAGCTGATACGGACGCATCCCGTCGTACCAGCCCATTCCCTTTGAAAACAGCATCACCCCGAAGAAAATCAGGTATAAAAGCTCATTGACTGTCAATGCAGCTTCCTTTTTCTGTGTTTTTAACTCCATTCTATCTGTCACTGCCAAAACTCCGGCACTCCTTGTGTTTTAGTTTTCCATACAGGAAATTTTTCCAAAATGCAAAATTCCCCGTTATACGAGAAGTATACCACTTTTGAGGCAAGAGGACAATCTGTTCCTGCCCGCCCTGTTTTCAGGTACTATACAGTCTGGTGTCATAAGAATCTGTTTCAGGCAGTCTGATACGCATTACAAGCCCGGATTACCATTTCAACTTCCTCGTCCGTCATTTCCGGGAACAGTGGCAACGTCGCGCAATGGGATGCCAGATACTCCGCGTTCGGACAATCGCCAACCTGGTAACCAAGATGCTTATAAGCATTCTGCAAATGGCAGGGCACTGGGTAATGCCGGTTGCACTCAATTCCCTTCTCTGCCATATAAGCCAGAAAACGTTCCGGGTCATCTTCCACCTCCACCTCAAACATATGGAAGACCGGATTCGTATTTTCCGGATGATGCTGCAGGGTAATCGCCGGATTTGTAATTTCCTTTGTGTACCGCCATCCAATCTCCCGCCTGCGGGCAGTCCATTCCGGCAGATATTTCAGGCTGACACTCAGCACTGCTCCCTGGATGCCCTCCAGTCGATAATTATATCCGATCATGTCATGATAATAACGCACTGTACAACCTTGATTTTTCATCATTTCGATCGTATCGAAGTACTCTTTTCGATAGCCGGTTACACTTCCTCCTTCTCCAAACGCATACAGGTTTTTTCCAGGATAAAAACTAAAGCATCCGAGATCTCCCAGCGTTCCAACCATTTTCCCTTCATATAAAGCGTCATGTCCCTGCGCACAGTCTTCCACTACATACAGATGATGTCTGTCAGCAATTTCTTTTACTCTGTTGAATTCAAACGGTTGTCCATATAAATGTACACCAATAATCGCTTTCGTCTTCTCTGTGATCTTTTCTTCGATTTTATCCGGGTCTATTTCCCAGGTATCCGCAGTACAATCCACAAATACCGGAGTCGCCCCCGTATAAGTCACACCCCAGGCAGTCGCAATATAGGTATTGGCAGGAACGATCACTTCGTCCCCTTCTCCGATTCCAAGTGCAACCATCGCACAATGCAGCGCAGAGGTTCCGTTATTTACACCCGACGCATAGGGAACTCCACAATACTGTGCAAATTCTTTATCGAATTCATCCGCATACTTTCCACCGGAAAATGCGGTATCCTCACACACTTTCTGAATGGCTTCCAGATACTCTGCCTTATGTTTCTGATAATCTCTCGTCAAATCAATTCTTTTGAGCATAGTTTTCTCTCTCCATCCTTCCGGTTTTGTACCTCAATCGTTTATTTTCTGAGTTTGTCTTCCTGACGAAATGCCTTTTTCAGATGATACATCTGAATCAGATAATTCTTGATCGTTTTCCACACTTTTACCGTCGTATTATAATCTTCCTGCCATTCGACCGGCATATCATAAATTTTCATTCCATCCCGTTCCGCGCGGAGTAAAAATTCAATCGTATAAAACCAGCCGTTATCCTGACTGCTTTCCCTTACAAGCTGCTCTGCCGCTTCTTTTCTCAGAAAAGTGAACCCGCAGACCGCATCGGTCGCTTTCATATGAAACAGCGTTTTTAACAAAAGTACAAGTCCCATGGACGTGATCTTCCGATACCATTTTCGTCCCTTTGTGTCAGATTCTTTGCTGAACCGGCTTCCGTTTACATACTGTAAATTCGGATCGTTCTGAAACATTTCGATCGTTTTCCCGAGATATTTTAAATCTGTAGAAAGATCAATATCCATGTACCCGACCAGATCACAGGTATTGATAGAAATTCCTTTTCGAAATGCAACGCCAACGCCGCGTTCCCCTACCCTGACATAGCTCACCTCCGGATATTTTGCTGCAAGGGCTTTGCCGATTTCTGGTGTTTCATCCTCCGAACCATTATCCAGGATTGTCAGCTGGTATGGTATCGTTACATTTTCTTTTAAATAAGCCATAGAACGTTCGATCCCGTTTTCCAGTCTCAGCCGTTCATTCAATACCGGAAACAACAAATTGATACTCAGTACATCCTGCTTCATCCTTTTACCACCTTTTCAATATCCATAATCAGATATCTCTGTTTTTTAAAAATCAAATTCAGCATTACAGACAAATATTTCAAAATAATCGTCAGTAAGGCAAATACGCCAAAAAATCCCAACGCCATAAAGCTCATGGTAGAAATCCATCCTTCCACCACCGCATTATGAAAAATCAGGTCCTTTGCGACAAAAATTCCCATTCCAACAGACAACAATAAAAAGATGCCGCATATTACCGCTGAAACCGTTTCCATCGCATTTGTGAAATAAATAAAAGAATCGAATGCCAGAGAAAATCTCTCTCCCACATATTGTTTTTTTCTCTTTCCTTTTTCCAGAGAACGGTAATTCATAACGGCAGTATTTAATCCGCAATTGGAATAAACTGCTTTTCGATATGGAATATACTGCCCGATCGATTTGATCCGGTTGATTGCACGCCTGGAAACAATCCGAAAAGTTTCCGGTCCGATTTTTCCTCTTCCTCTGCTCGTTTTATTGTAGCAAAAATAAAAGAACCCGGATGTCATTCGGACATGATCCCTTGTCCCTGCCGATACAATATCATTGCCTTCCAGAAGCTTATCATAAACTTCCATAATCAGCTCCGACGGATAATCCACATAAGCCGTGTCGAACTCATAGATAAAATCTCCGATCGCAAGATCCCTGCCTGCATTCATCGCGCTTTCCAGGCCGTGAAAAAAGCTCATATGAATAATATTGACCATTTCTGAACAATGATTTTCTTCCAGATATTCTTTTAAGACGCCAATGGTACCATCCGTACAGGCATCGTTTACACATACAATTTCAAAATTTGTAAAATTGTCCCGAAACACCGGCAACACCTTTTGAAAAAAAGGTACTACCTCATTTTGTGTATTGTGTAAATATAAAACCAATGAAACAAATTTTTTCTGTTTAACCCTGTTTTCCATTTTTCATCCCTATAAATATGTATCCAGATCATATACTGTATTGATTTTTCCAGACAACACACTGATAAACGTCGGTCTTTCACTCAGCACTTTGATTGCAGTCGGCCTGGAATCATCCACCTCTGACGATTTCAGGATCGGCTTCATCGAATATAATGACTGCCGATAGGTATATCCGTACTCTGCTTTCATGTATTTATTCGCCAGCTGCGACATATACATCCAGGCGGATTCCGGTTTATGCGGGCACTCAGAACAATTTCCCAGATGCCCGGGCGTGCAGGAATTTTCTCCGCTTTCCAATCCTTTTTGACAGGAAAATGTCGGCAATTCCTCGTATGAAGTGACATGCGGTGTAAACGTAACCGAGGTCAGAGAATGCAGTCCTGTGCATCCAAACGGCATGATTGAAAAAAACGGACCATCCATCACAGTCAGACCGATCGGTTTTAACTTCTCTGTCGGTTTACAGAGAATAATTTCACACAGTTCATATTTTATTTTGAACTTTTCTGTCCCGACATTCTCCAGTTTTTGCAGGATCTGATTCACGGAAGCATAGGACGCGTTTAACACAAAAGAAGTTTCATATTCTGTTCCATCTTCCAGACGAATTACAAATGATTTTTCTGTCTTTGTGATCCGGTCAATTCTGGCACAGTACTGAATTTCGATATTTTTTTGTTTTTCCAGCTGTTCCTGATAATACGCCCCGAGGATTTTCGCATCGTAGGTATATTCTTCTGTCAGAAAGGCACCATCACACATTCCCGGATTGAAATATTTGGCCGCAGACACTTCTTCGCAACGGATCCCGGCAGCTTTACAAAATTCTACGAATTCCACCGCATTCGTCCACGAAAACTTTTCCGAAGTCGCGTAAATCTGATCAAATTTATCATGAATACAAAAGGAAAAATCCTCTACAAATCTCCGGAAATATCCTGCGGATTTCATCGCAGTCGAAAGGCTTCTCGGATAATGATATCCCATATGTACCCTTGCCTGGTTGATATATGTTGCCCGCTGAAACGGTGCTTCGTCATATTCCAGAACGAGAACCGTTTCGTTACGTTTCCCGCACAGATTTGCAGCATAACATCCATACAATCCGGCACCAATTATAATTTTATCGAATTTTCTCATTTTTTAACCCTGCGCTCTGATTTCTGGTTCAGATATTCTCTCAGATTGTCGATTCCTTCTGTCGCAAGGAACACAAAAATCGGTACAAATGTATACAGATATCTTGCATGTGCCTCAAAAATCTGCAGATAAAGCATCAGCCCCAGCACTGACAGCACTGCAACCTGGCGTTTTTTGTCCAGGGGTCTTTTCGTAAATACAGAAAAAGGGACAAGAACCAGTACCATATACCACAAAATCTGCCGAAACAGCGCCTGATACCGGTACAGCGTATCTTCCGTGTTATCATAATACAGGGAACGGATCAAGGAACACAATACGGTTCCTCTTTCCGGGAAGATTTCTGTATAGAAAGTCTCTCCCAGTCCTCCCCATCCAAAGCATCCGTCAAAATAGTTTCTCGCTGATTTTTTTACAAAATGCTGCAAATATCCGCCTACGCCGAAATCTTTTAATCGTTTTCCGATTTCCTTTAATTCCGCCGCATGCTGCTCCTCTTCACTGGAAAAGCTCGTCGAATAATCAAAATCCGCCTGGCTGTAGCCGCCGTTTGTATCTTTATTCAATCCCAGCATCATGTGATGCTGCCAGCCAAGCACAGTATCCGTTACAACCGGGAAATGCATGGAACCAACAACTGCAGAAACTCCCCCAGCTGCCGCTCCCAAGCCAAGCACTGCTGCCAGACAATATGCCAGCAACGATTTTTTCCAGACGCTCTGCTTTTTCAACAGCCTGCCAGCAAAATGAATTCCTTCCACTGCAACGATCGCAATCACCACAATCGCAGCCATAGGCTTAATTTCAAAACCGATGTAACACAGGAAAAACATAAGAAACAGCAATACACATTTTTTCTTTGCAGACTCTGTCTCTTTTAATTTCACATAAAGCCAGAAAAGAAAAACCGGGAAAATAATACCGGTAGAATCTGAATACGGAATCATAATCCACGCCGACAACCCGCCCAGAATAAAATAAAATCCATATGCAATCCAGGCAATTTTCTGATCCGCGAAATGGCGCACAGTCTTATAAAGACAAGCCCCTGCACCTGTCACAAAAATACACTGAAATAATGCAAGCAACATCGTTCCATTTGCAATCGGTGTACCTATTACATCATTTAATTTCAACACTATAGAATAAATCCATACCAAAAGCAGATTATTGGGATACACTGAAAAATAATATCCCATGCTGTTGATGCCATCCTGATCCCCCATCTCCACGAAATGAGCGCCATACCAGACTGCGCCCGGATCCCATGCCGTCCTGAAAACCGCGTTCCAGATCACGACAAACTGAAGTGCCAGCAATACAAGGGATGCACACAACAGACAGATATTTTCTGTTTTTATGGTTGTCGTTTTGTCTGATTTCAATTTTTTCTTTTTCCATACGCACCAGACCAAAATTCCATCGAGTAACGCCGCAATCAGAAATACTGCCGCCCCCGGAATTCCACAATAACTTTTCTTTACATACACAAGTGCCATGACCCAGAGATACACAAAAGAGACACACAACAAAACTTTTAAAACACCGGACAGCCAGTCTTTCTTCACTTCCATAACTCTTCTCCCGTTATAATACAAACAATAGAATGCACGCTCTGCGGGCATTCTATTGTCATGAATAAAGCCTCCCTGTGAAAGCCTTACTTGTATCTTTTCTCTTTCTTGTACCTTACATCCCAATTTCTTTCAAATATCTCCGCAGCGCATCCTGCCAGGTCGGAAGCGGTGTAAAGCCGTTTTTCGCCAGCTTGCTCTTATCCAGTCTTGAATTGAACGGGCGTTTTGCTTTGGACAGGCCATATTCTGCTGTTGTCACCGGCAGTACCGTCAGTCTGTCTTCGGAATACTCTGTATGTCCCAGTTCCACTGCCTGTCTGAAAATTTCTTTTGTAAAATCATACCAGCTGATGAAGCCGCCCTCGTTGGTCACATGATAATACCCATATTTGTCGGTTTCGATCATATCCACCAGCAGGCGCGCCAGATCATAGGTATAGGTCGGTGTGCCGACCTGATCGGATACAACTTTCAACGTATCGTGGGTCTTGCCGACATTCAACATCGTCTTGATGAAGTTCTTGCCGTTGATGCCGAATACCCATGCAATCCGGACGATAAAATACTTGTCCAGGGTCTCCGAAACTGCAAGCTCGCCTTCCAGCTTCGTCTGTCCGTAAACGTTTAACGGCTGGTAGGTTTTGCAGTCCGGATCCCAAGGCTTAGTACCCTGTCCGTCAAATACGTAGTCGGTGGAAAGGTAGACCATCTTGCAGTCCAGCTTCTTACATACCTCTGCAATATTCTTCGTGCCGCCGGCATTGATGCTGCGAACCTTGTCCACCTTATCGTCATCCTCTGCCAGATCCACTGCAGTCCATGCCGCGCAGTGCACGACAGCATCCGGCTTTACCTCCTGTAAAACCGTTTCTACCGCTGCTGCATCGGTGATATCCATCGATACATAAGGCATCTTTGTTACGGCACTGCCGTCTGCAATCCCGCTGTATTCTGCTGCCAGATCCGAGCCAACACCCTCGTGGCCGCGTTTGGCAAGCTCATTCATCACATCATGTCCAAGCTGTCCGGCTACGCCGGTTACCAATACTTTCATTGTAAGTCCTCCGATTATTCTTGCTATCTATAACTATATCATTTTTTCTGAATCAGGCAACGCTTTTTGTAAAAAGCAATGCCAAAGCACGATACCTGATCATAACGATCTTCCAACGTTTTTGCATACATTCTGTCATCGATCTGCATCACAGCTTTTTCGCATTCCTGCTCCAGATCTGTCAGCCATTTTGCATATTTTACTTCAAAAAGCTCCCGGTCCTTCTTCACGATTCACACCAGGTGCTTCGGCACACCGCCGGCATATTTTTCGATTTTATTTTTTTCCCGTTCCCGGATTTTGTCAGCAAGCTCCTGAATGCGGTTTGTGATCCACATGTTTGCAGTCGTATTTTCGGAATAATCCGCCTCGGCATACATGTCAACTCTTCCGTCTGCACGCATCTGTTCTACCTGCTTCATGGCAGCGACGTCGCCCTTTGGATAAATGGCAAAGGTGGAACCGCCGTTTTGATGTACAAGGGAAAAGGCCGGGATATCGCTTGGTCCGTCTGCTATGTAGATCATATTTTCAAATTTCACACGCCGCAGCTCCTGGGGAATCTTGGAATTGACATCGATGCCGTCAATCTTTCCGATTCCTTTATTGATTTCAAAAATCGCACGCGTTTTCGTCGTATTATCGATCGTATAAACGATTTCGTTGATGAGCGGCTGATTATCTGCATCCGGCGCTTCCATCAGTTCGCAGCCCCAGACATCATCCACATAATTCATCAGCTCCATTCCCCGGATTACCTCTGCAAACCCGGTGCTGACAATATAATGCTCTACCTGAATATCATATTCCGAATAACTCGCATCATTTCGGAACATGTTTTTTGTTTTCCGGAAAAATTCCAGCGTCCCCGGATAAAGCTTCTGCAGCTTTCCAAAAGAGCGAAGCTTTGCATTATTTAAGCCCGGAAAAATCCCCTCATGGGCACATTTGATAAAATAATTCAGATAATAGGTGTCGCGGTTGACCCGCACGCCGGTTTTCTGGTATTCATCCAGGATTTTATTTTCATCCGCCCAGAACTGCTTCGTCTCAACGCCATATTCTGCAAACATCGGATCCTGCATATATCCGTCGATCAGCGTCTTATCGCAGTCCCAGATCACTGCAATCACATTCTTCATAGGCATAATTCCTCTTGCTTCGCACATTTACTTCCAACAATAGAATGCACGCTCTGCGAGCATTCTATTGTCATGAATAAATCTCTTTTACCAGCCCTGTTTCGAACGGAATCTTTACCGCAGTCGGACCAAAGGCATACCCTGCGATATCATAACGGTTAAAGATCACCACCAGCTCATTGTCGGTCAGATACCACTGAATATTGTCGATATCGGACGCTGTCCCTGCAGTATCCGGGGTTTCCTCCCTGTCTGCATCTGTCATGCCACTGTCTTCCAAATCCTCTTCGGCTGAAAATCCGTAAAACATTCCCTTGACGGTATCCTCGTAGTCTTCAAAGAACATAAAATCCTCATGCTCTTCCTGAAAAGCCTTCAGAGTGTCCAGAACCTGTGCATACAGGCTGTCGTAATCCTCTGTCACATCCCGCAGCGTCAGCCTTTTGCCAGTCTTTGTGTCATAATTGTAGCTATTATAAACGACGTTCGGATGTGCACCTCCAAGATAGGAATAATCTGTGGTTACATAGCTGAAGATCCTGTCATCCCCACGCTTCATGGAAATGGTGTCCTCGATAGCATATAAAGAACCAGTTGTTTCCCAATCGCTGTCTTCCAGGAAGGCCTGCATATCTCCCCATGCTTCCTGCGCCAGCTCATAGGTATCTACGCTCTGCTGATCCAGCACCTTCTGCAGTGCATCATAGCCGCTGTCTTCGATGGTGGCTTTCTGAACGCTAATTGTGACCAGGACCTCTCCTGCATCGTTTTTCTTTTCTTCCTTCTGATCCTCTACCGTTACCTTGATGTCGGTATTCTCATTTGACGCTGTAATTTCTGTATCCGGGTCTTCTGCAACCAAAATCTCTGCGTCTGTCGCTGCATTCTCCGTGCTTTCCGTTGTATTTCCGGCAATCTCTGATACAGTTTCTACCGCACTTGTTTCTCTATCCGCTGCTGTTTCTACCGTACTTGTTTCTTCATCCGCTGCTGTTTCTGCTGCTCCCTGCATATCTTTTGCAGGGCTGCCGCATGCTGTCATGCTAATGGCCATCGCTGCTGCAAGCATAACCGCTGTCACTTTTTCAGATATAACTATTTTCTTTTTCATTATAATTTCTCCTCAATCTACAAAACAGCGCAAACGCGCCCAATTACCAGTTTGTACCGTCTTGTTCGCTGCTGCACATTTTACCTCAAAAAATATGTGCAATGCCGTGTGTCAGTATTATTATACCGTATTCGAGGAACCGCTTTTCTTAACTTTTCTTAAATAATTCTTCCCTTTCCATCTATCAACACCCAGCCGTTCCAGAGCTTTTTCATCTCCTCCGGCTCAATATTCTGGCTGTTTTTATGCTTTGACGGACGGATCATCACCTTATCCGGGCTCGGATTGAGCCGCGCTCCCCAGAAGCTGAAGGTGGAGTTTGCACAGATATTATGGTTGCAGCAGCTCATCAGCTGCATATCAAACAGGCTGTTTTTCCCTGTATTCCAATCCACGACGGTAAACTCTTTTCCGGGATAGGCATTTTTCACATATGCAGAATCATCTGAAAAAACATAGAAATGTGCGTCCGGTGTCTGCTCCTTTATATACGAAATCGCCGCTTCATAATAAGCATCCGTGCAGATCCCGCCGAACATCTCTGCATTCTGTGCATCCAGATAATCCCCGCGGCGGATATGGATGCTTACAGAGGTTTCCTGGTTCATGCGCTCCATCGTTTCTTTATTTTTCGCGGCAGCCTCTAAATCCCAGCCTTCGCCCTTTTCCGGATCCGGAAAATGAATCTGGCTGCGCAGCATCGGCAAAATATCCGCATAATAAGCCTCGCACGCCCAGAAACCGCTTAAATAAGCGTTCTCCAGATCAAAGATTTCCGGATGGTACATGTCGCTTTCCGTAAAATGCCGGTTGCTGCCCCCAAGCAGCTTCTTTTTCAGTTTTCCGACCAAAGTATTTTTTCCAAGAATTGCCTGCTTTTCTTCCTGTGTGCAATATTTTGCAGGAAGATTTTCAAACCAGGACAACTCCAGCTTCCGGCTTGCAAGCACCTTTGTCTGCCGATCTTTGTCGAGAAACCAGGAAACATCCAGTCTGGCATCTTTTCCCAAAGACTCCAGCTTCCGGTACAATGCGTACTGCTGCATTTGGTTTCCCAGTCCGCCCATTACCTCTACGATTATCATGACCGTTTCCACCTCCCTTTTACCATTCCGTATAAATACTTAAATTCCTCCGTCCTGCCGAACACGATCAGAAAAATTCCATTAAAGACAACCGTAATGATCACGATCATCAGCGCAAATTTTGCAATCGTCACCTGTGGCATCAGCAGATTCTGCAGCGGAATGAGCACTGCCAGCGCAGCTCCGATGACGAGCAGATATTTGATGGACTCCTGAAAATAGGAAACCGCACTTTTTTCAAAGCAAACCCGATAAATAATGATCGGTTTTGTGATATTTGCAATCAGTCCGGATACGACGGTTCCGATAAACACGCCCGCCAGACCGATTTTAAACACCAGAGCGATCGACAGCACCAGATTGACGATACCCTGAAGGATGGACAGATATTTATCCTGTTCAAAAACACCAGCCGCCGTCTTGAAATTTGAAAGCACGACGCGCTCCCCCTTGAAGAAATAGTCCGTCAGATACCAGGCGATAATCGAAGTTGCCAACACGCGATCCGCTCCGACATACAGCTCAACGAGAGGAGACAGGAGCAGGAAAAATCCCACAGCCGAAAATCCGTATACCCAGATTGCGAAAAAACGATACACCAGAAACAGCTGAAACTGCTTTTCCCTGCTCTCCGTCGCGATCAGATTTCCAAAGCTGGAAATGACGGAGTTGAAAATCAGGTTTACATAACCTGAAACGGAATTGACGATCATCTTGTAGGTTCCGATCAGGCCGACCCAGACGACACCCAGACAGGACGAAATAATGATCGCATCCGTCTGCAGACGCGCCATATCCCCGATCCGGTGCAGCATCAGCGCCTTCGTCTTATCCACCACCGCTCCGGTTTCTTCTTTTGTCAGCGGTTCCACATTTTTTTCCAGCAAAAGCGGATATTTGCGGTTCAGATAGCAGCTGATAAAAATCTTCTGTCCGAGAGATACGCCGACCTGAATCAGCAGGTATAACAGGTAGTTTGGCAGTACCAGCAGTCCCAGAAGCTGCAGCACCACGGAAACCGCTTTGCTGATGGCATCCGCGTTCGTCTGGATATAGTTTTTCTGCTCCGCATTGGCAAGACTGTATTTATATGCAACAAAATACGTCGTCACCGTATTGAACAGAAACAGCAGATAGTAAACCCGCAGCTGCCTTAGGGTCAGATAATCTGCATTTTTGACGATCCAGGGTAAAAACGGTACCAGTGCAAGTCCGATGACAGCAATCACGATGGCAATGGTGCGGTACGCTTTTTTATACAGCTGCATGTAGGATTTGATTTTTTCCCGCTCGCCCCGCGCTACCGGACCGTACAGGCTGTAGTTTAAAGCCGTTCCGACGCCAAGCTCCGCAAGGGAAAGCATCGTCAGAATTTCGCTGTAGAGATCCTGCACGCCCAGAAGCGTGTCGCCCAGATGGGTGATAAACACCTGCCGCAGGATAAAATTGAGCAGCGTCGTTGCCCCGCTCCCTAAAAAGCCGAATATTATATTTCTGGTCGCATATCTGACTCTTCCCATGTTTTTTCGTCCTGTTCTCCTGATATTCCTGCCAAACTGTTTGATCGAACCTGTCCTGTGATAGGGCATAAGGATCATTCTGCCCTATCGTTATTCTCTTCCCTGAAAAGCTGCACTGCCAGAAAGGCCAGCGCGCTGCCGCTGCCCCAGGGATAGGTTCCGTATACCTGAGGATATTCCGCAAAGCCCTTGCATTCGCCGGAGCAGTCTGTGACACGCCCATCACGGATGCTCGTCTGCATGATGGCTGCCAGACGGCTCAGTGCAGGGCTCCACTGCTCTGAACGCTGCACAGCTGCAGTCTCTGCTGCCAGCCAGGCCCCATATCCGATCATCCCCTCTGCTGAGGTATCCCGGTGTCCCTCCTGTGCCTGCAGCTGCCAGGAAAATCCACCGTCTGCGCGCTGCCATACAAAAATGCTGTCAAGGAGCTGCTGCTGCAGTAAAATCAGACGATTGCAGCCCTCCCGGGCAACAGACTGGGAGGACGGCTGCACTGCTGACTGCTCTGCCTGCAGCTTGTTCGTCTGTTCTGCTCCTGCAGGCTGCTCTGCCTGCAGCTTGTCCGCCTGTTCTGCTCCTGCAGGCTGCCCTGAAATCCACAAAATGCTTTGCGACAATCCAAGCAGCATCCAGCCGCAGGCTCTTCCCCAGCCGATTATTCCGTATTTCATGCTGTTCTTTTCATCATAGCCATGATAGGGCAGACCGGTTTTTTCATCCATCCCCTTTTGGAAAAAGAGCTCCAGCTGACGGATTCCGAGGTTTAACAGCTCTTTATCCTGTTTCTGAACACCGTAACGACAGGCAAAGGGACAAAGCATCCCCAGGGTATCTGCAAACAGCCAGTCCGGATGCTGGCTCCGGTACGCAAGGATGCCGTCCGCAGTTTTTTTCGCTGCTTTGATCCAGCCTGCGCAAATGTCCGCCCCTTCCCGGCAGATCCAGAGCGCTTCCAGAGATTCTGCATCTTCCCTTTTTTCCCTCGTCAAAATCCCTTCTGTCCACAGGGCAACGCTTCCATTCATCACATGATCCACATGAGAGATTGGATATCCGCTGTTTTTCCACCGTCTGAGATAGGAAAATACACTGCTTAACGCAGTCTTGTCCTTTGTCTGCTCATATGCCTGCAACAGCCCCATCGCAAGAAGCGCCTGAGGCCAGGAATAACGCTCCACCTTTTCCGGCGTCATGCCCGGGACGCAGGTCTTGATCCACTGTTTGATTTTCTGTTTGGTGGTCACCACCGGATAAGTATCCAGCATCGCTGCTGCCGGTTTTATCATTTCCTGTATCTGGCTCACAATTTTCCCTCCCTCTGCTTTTTATGAACTGCCTGCACGGCTGCATTGTATTTCACGCAACTGCTTCTGATTTTTTACGCTTTCACAGCTCTCTCAACAGGTTTTCTGCTTCTTTTGCCTTTTTGCAATAGTCTGGCATAATCTGCTGCAGGTGTGCTTTCTGTGCCTGTGCATTTTGATACAGCCAGTCAAATGCGTTGACGAGGTCTTCTTTTTGGGCGAGTGCCTGCACCGGCAGGACATAGCCCTCGTCCGTTCCAAATAAATCCTTTGCGATTCCACGGGCCTTGATCGAATAGCCGACTACCAGCGTCGGCACGCAGGAGGAATATGCCGCGATTGTCGCATGGGTCCGGGCTCCGATAAACATCTCGCAGCGGCTGATATAGCCCTTTAATTCCGGAGCGGACCCATCCGGCAGCTCGATCACACGTCCGGTCGATGCAAAGGCTTCATAAAGCTGCCGGATCGGTTTTCTGTCATCATTGCTTTCCCACACCACATGGGGAATCAGCGCAATATGCAGATCGGTCGTTTCTAAAATATGAGAAATCAACGCTTTATAGTTCTGCATCGTAATGCCCGGAGTCTTTTCATTGTCCACAATCATCGGACTGATGTTCAGGCCCAGCATCTTTCCGGGAGCCCAGCCCTCCGGCAGGGGAGCCAGCTTTGTTTCCAGTAAAAAAGCCGAGTCCGGATATAAATGGATATTTTTGTCAATTCCGGCTTCCTGCAGTGCTGCAAAGGTCAGGCTTTCCCGCGCGACGATCGCGTCGTAGCGCTTCATATCCTCCATGATTTCCGGACGTTTTAACAACTCCGGCTCGATAGAGCAGCCATATAAAACCGTTTTAGCGCCCTGCTTGTGGAACATGCGGTTTGCGGAAATCAGCCGGTCGAGCATGTTGTCATAACAATAATTATCCCCGCCGATGGAAATATTCAGACGGTGCAGATTTTTCCCGCAAATGTCCTGATACCGGTATTCCATGAAGCAGTCCGGGTCATGTAAAAGCTTTCGCTTCAAATAGTACCAGGTATGCACGAATACATTCTTTTCGATGCTTTTTTCCTGTACAAAGCTGCTGCAAAGCTCCTTCAGAGAATAGGTTTCATCCTCCTTCGGGCGGTTCGTCATCAGAATCGCCGGTTTGGGAAGCATCCGGCAAAGACTGTTGACAATCGCCTCGCAGCCGTGGTTGCCGCTTCCCGCATGCATATATAAAACAATTTTATCGTCTTTCATGATTCCTCTCATTCTGCTTTTGCGTCATCCAAAAGCAATTCGATCCCTCGGCATCCGGTTCTTATTTTCAACCTGTAACTGTTCAGTACCCCCACAGTTACGCGCAAAAATCCATTCCAAATCGGCTATGCCGATAGGATTTTTGCCTTCTAGTCTAAGTTTTCTTACGGTCAGCGCAGTAAATGCGCAGACCTACGGAACAGTTACTTCAACCTTTCCAATGATGATACAACGCAAGATACAACGCCGGACAGGCGGTGAACAGCATCGTTTTTATCCGATAGCCCTTCGGCAGCTCCTCTTTTGCTCCGGAAGCAGCAAGTCCTTTCTGGACAGCACTGTGGCACTGTGTGACTTCCGCCTGGTATTTTTTCCGTTCAGCACCGGGCAGGCGCGCAATTTTTCCGGCAGCCAGCATCGCAGAAACCGCCAAAATACTGTATACCCGCCCCTTCTGGGACGGAAACTCTTTTTCCACAAGCCTGCAAGCAAGCTCCCAGCTTTTGATTTCATCCATGTAGCTCGGTTTAAAGGGCTTGAGCATCGCGCCCTGCTCGTTAATCCGGTAAAAATAGCCGCGATACTCTGTGATGCTCACGCTGGAAATCTGCATCAGCAAATCCATCAGAAACATCATATCCTCACCGATGCTCAAGTCTTCCCGGAAACGGATTTGCCCAATCGCACTGCGGCGGTATAACACGCTCCAGCAACGGGTATTTCCGCGCAGGAGATAGTCCGAAACATATTCTGAGCGATTGTATACACGGACACTCTCCACACAAACTGCACGTTGTTGAGAAACAGCTTCCGCCCCGGCTTTTTCTGTGCCGTCTGCACGCAGCACTTTTTTTGCCCGAGCAGCATTTTCCTCCCGCTCTACATCCGTTTTTAACAGGTCCTCTGACCGGTTATAAACTCCGTCCGGTTTACCGTTCCATCTATAATAATCACAGACCGCAAGGTCGCTTTCTGTCTGCCCCAGCATCGCCCGAAGCACAGAGAGCATCTGCGGATCCAGCTTATCGTCCGCATCGACAAACATGATAAATTCTCCTTGCGCTTTTTCCAGTCCCTCGTTACGTGCTGCGGATACGCCGTTTTTCTGACGCAAAATCGGTAAAATCCTCAAATCCTCTTCCGCCAGCTTAAACACCAGCTCTGTCGTTCCGTCCGTCGAATGATCGTCCAGCACCAGAAGCTCCCAGTTCGTATCCGTCTGCTGCCGGATGCTTTCGATACATTCCCCGATCCAGGAAACGCCGTTGTAAACCGGCATGATGATACTGATCCGTCCCTGCTTTTTTGATTCCATACAACTCTCCATTCAGCGCTGCCGCTTACTGTTTGCCCACAAAAGAAAATGGACAAGCTGCATCATTGCCGTATTTTCCGGATGCGCCAGCACCTGATACATCAGCTTATTTTCCGTAACAGTCGGAGTAAGCGGCATTCTTTTGACCGCTTCCTGCAGCTCTGTTTCCCTGCATTCCTTCTGCAGCCGCCCTTTCCAGCCTTCCCGTCCGTTTCTCGCCTCGTTCTTGATTTCCAGAAACATCAGAAGCTGCAGCTCCCGATCCGCCTGTTTTTGGGCGTTCGGCGCATGCTTGTCTGCAAGGATTTGGCGAACAATTTTATCCAGACTGCGGATATTTTCATACATTCCGGCATCATAACTGTGCACCATCGACTCCCGCAAAAACAGGTAGTGATACCACGCTGCGCCCTCCATGACCACAATCCGCTGCGCATCCAGAAGCGCCGGAAGGGTGATGACCATATCCTCGCCCATTCGAATGGACGGGTCACAGTATTTCATATTTTCAACAATTAAAGTACGGGAAAAAAGCTTCATGCAGCGGGACAATGTGATCGGACGTTTTTCCTGCCCCAGAAGTTTTCCGTGAATCCGATCCTGCAGGCTGCGCCCCGTATAAATGCCCGGCTCCATCGCCTGATAAATTTCGATGCTGCGGTTTCTTTCCTCCTGTACATAATTGCCGCAGATGATCTCTTTTCCACAATCGGACGAAAAATCCAGCATTTTTTCCACCATGCAGGCGTCAATCCAGTCGTCACTGTCCACAAAACACAGATAATCGCCGGTGCTCATCGATACGCCAGCCATCCACGCGGACACCAGACCGCCGTTTTCCTTATGCAAAACGCGAATTCGGTCGTCCCTCTGCGCCCAGTCGTCACATAATGCCGGGCAGTCGTCCGGCGAACCGTCGTCCACCAGAATAATTTCCAGATTTTTATAGGTCTGACCCGTGATGCTCTGCACACAGCGCGCCAGCCACTCCAACGTCCGGTAAACCGGAACGATCACACTTACCTTTTTTTCCATGCAACATTAGCCCTCTTTTCTCAATTTCTCGTAATAGCTGACCAGTTGGTTTACATAATTATCTATCGCATAATACTCCTGCACCCGCATCCGCGCTTTTGTACCAATTTCGCGGCGCAAATTTTCATCCAAAAGCAGTTCTTCCAGCGCCTCTGTCAGCATCCGGCTGTTTTTTGCCTCTACCATCACGCCGCAGCCGTCTTTTCCGGTCGGCAGACTGTTCCATTCCGGCTCCCCGAGGGTCTGCGGAATCCCGCCAACTGCAGTCGTCAGGCTGCACATTCCCGCCGCCATCGCCTCTAACAGAGAAACCGGCTGTCCTTCAAACCACGTCGGCAGGACAAAAATACTGCTCTGCTCAAACAGCTCGGTGCGCTGCTTTGCAGATACCCAGCCGGGGCATTCGACAATTCCCTGCGCCTCCAGCTTTTTTGCTTTCTTTTGCAACTCCTCCGTCCCGTTTTCCCAGAAGCCGCCCAACACCAGATGAAAATCCGGGTGCTTCTTCCAAACCGCCTCTACACAGTCCAACAGCTCGTCCACTCCCTTTTCCGGACAAAGCCGTCCCAAAAAGACCGCCGTATGGCTGCTATAATCTGTTTTCGGCATTTTCGGAACCGGAACCGCATTCTGCAGGACATGGATTTTGTCCCGATCCACCATGTCTGCGAAAAAATCTTTCCAGACATCCGTCAGCACCAAAAACAAATCCGCACGGTTTAACATTTTTTTGATATACGCCTGTCGTTTCGCGCTGCATCGTTTATAATAAAAGCCCTGAAAATCTCCGCCGTGCTCGTGAATCACAACCTTTTTGTGAAACCAGAGGGCGATCTGCATAAAAATCAGCTTCCGGTAGCAGCTCGCATCCGCCGCCATATTCAGATGGACGATGTCTGCTTTCGGCAGCACAGTGACAAATTTCAACAGCGCCTGAACACCTTTTAACAGCTTCGCAGCCGTGCTTCCGTCCACCATTGTCCCGATATAGGTCAGGTCAATACGCTGATCGAGTCCCGCCTCGTACAGGTTATTGACCACCGCAGATACGCCGCCCTTTACGCTGCGGTCCGCACCAAGCATTACAACTTTCATACGTTTTCTCCCATTGCGCCAGTGATTTTATGCGCGGTTTGCTGTACCCTATTTCATGATGTTATGCTGCTTCCACTGCATAAGTTTCAGCGTTTTCGTTTCAACACATGGCGTTCCAGTAAAAACCACGACGCGCACGCCAACGCAAGAAATCCTGCCACATACAAAAGAAACAGCGGAATGTGATGCATCTTTTTCGGCAGATTCCAGTAAAATACCAGATTGATCAACGGCCAGTGGTATAAAAATATTCCATAGGACAAATCATTTTTCAGGCGATGCTTTTTCCAGCCATAGGCACAGGCAAGCACAACCACCGGGAGCAAAAGGCTCGTCACAAGGTCCGCATAATATCCCGGAAGCTTCCAGCCAAAGGTCTGCCAGCACATTTTATAGCAGATAAATACAATCAGCAGAATAAACCATTTTCCTGTCAGTTTTTGTAAAATTGTCTCTTTAAAATGCCACAGATATAGCCCTGCAAAAAACCAGACCAGATACGGCAGGAAGCTTCGATCCAGCAGGGAGGCAGCCGCGCCGGGAAGCGCTCCCGAATTCTTTAAAAAGCCGCAGGCGAGATTTAACAGCGCAGTCAGCACCAAGAGGACATGCCAGGTACGGTCTTTCCAGGCAAGACACCGTTTCCAGACCACCGCAACCAGAACGTACAGCTGAATTTCCACCATCAGCGCCCAAAGCGTCCCGTTGATGCTTTCTATCGCAAACGCCTGCAAAAAGGACGGCGTATAGGCCAGACCGACGCCCTGCACAACTGCCCAGGTCAGCAGATCTTTCCCATGCCCCGAAACGACGCCGGGAAGCAAAGAGAGCATCCCCATCGTCAGCACAATGTTGACCCATAGCGCCGGATACAACCGCAGGATCCGTTTTTGGGCAAATATTTTTCGGTTTTGTGTCCGCATCAGTGTCTCTCCCATCAGAAATCCGCTGATGCTAAAGAGAATAATCAAGCCGGGGAACAGTGTCAGCGCTCTTTTAAAGCCAAGCAGCAGTCCATCCCCCGGTCCGTCTTTTCCATATGTGAGCATTGTCAGATTCAGATAATGCGTGATCGCAATCTGCAGCGCCGCAAACAGGCGGAGAATATCCAGACTGTTCTCTGCAAAAACAAACTGCGTTGTATTTTTTCGTCCGGCTGCTCTTTCTGTCATCTCGCAGCCTCCTTTATGGTTGCAGCCTTCTCCTGTACTTCGGAGCAATTGCCAACCGTCGCTTTCCTCCCAAAGCTGCCATCCGCTGCTTTGGAACCATGCTTCCAAAAAGCCCCCGGCAGCTGCCACCACCAGATTGCTTCCCCACCCAGCGGAAGCATTGCCGTCCAGTACGCTCCCAGCAAAAACAAGACATAATTGCGCGCCAGATAGACCGATACCGCATGCGCCTCGACTACCGTAAACAGCGCAAAGGACAGCACAAGGACAAAGCCCTGGGTATCCTTTAACGTTCTGCAGACACGCATCAGAAGAAACAGCAGCACCATACAGCATGCGCCCGGAATGATTCCATACCAGAAAAACAGGCGCACATAACCCATATCGAAATATTCCACATAGTTCGGATCGCCGAACAGCTTCCAGTTTCTGAGCACGCCGCCGCCGTTTTCAAAGGCATAAATACTGGAAATACGCCCGGTCAGGATCCTGTCAATCCTGACCACCCAGGCCGGCATTAGTTCATACCAGTTGGAAATATGCGCTGCGTACAAGGAAAAGACAAAGCCCGCCGCAACCGCTGCCATTCCGCCGATATAGACAACGCTGCCTTCGCGGATTTTTGAGGACTTGTCCATCACAAACGCCAGCACCAGCGTTGCCGCCATGATAAGAAACGTCGTCCGCGTCATCGTCGCAGCGTAAACGCCAACCGTCAGTACGCCGAGAAGCATCCAGTGCACCGGCTTCATTTTTTCATGGAACAGATAAACGCCAAGCGTCATCAGCGCCCAGATCATAATCGCAAGCGCATTGCTGTTGCCGACGCCAAGACAAATCCGCCTGCTGCCTTCTTTGATTCCATAGCCAGCGCCGGCGTCCCAAACCTCACCCAAAACGCCCGCCAGCGAAAGTATCGCCAGCACTGCCATTCCGGTAAGCGTCACATAAAAAACAACCCGCAGTGCCTTTTTGTGGTCAATCCCTTTCATCGATGCAACAAACACAACCGCTCGAACCGCCTCATCCCGATCCGAGCTAAGATAACACAGCCCAGCAATGACTCCTGCCGCCAGCACAGCAAGCCATTCTTTTTTGGAATACTTCGTCACACAGAGCTTGCAGGCAAACAGCAGAAAGCTGACCCGGAACATTTGTCCTTCCAGCGGATTGATCCACGAACTCTTGTCCAGGATGACAATCAGAAGCTCCAAAAGAAGCCCTGCATAAAAGCAGATCCTGCCGAACTGTTCTATTTTTCCATTTTTCGTATGTGCAATCTGCTCTGCCATGCTGTTCCTTTCCTGTGGACAACCCTCTCTGACCGCTCCTTCTGGATACCGGCCCTATCAGACCGCCAAATGGCTGTCCGCTTTAAAATTTCGGATACTGCGCGTTCGTCCCCGCCCATTTGTGGAACGCAAAGGGTGTGATCCCCTCAATCTCCGGAATCATCGTCTCATGCGCAAAATATTTTGCAACCTCCAACGGTGCAATCTTCATCCCTGCTGCCTCGATCAGATGATGATTCTTTACGCACAAAAAACCATCCTCATTCAGGGAACCGTGATCCGGCTCAAAGGGCAGATTTGCCTCCTTCGGAAAATTCACAAGCCTCCGGCTGCGGATTCCCACGCTGTTGCCGACCCGACACAGATTCCCGTTGATGTCCCGGTATGTGATATCATCCTTCGGAATCGGCCACGGAGAACCGATATAATCATAATCCAGGAACTCATCCCGCCACATCTCCGGATGCACGATAAACCCATCCGCATGCACCACCATAACAAAATCCGTATGGATATAATCTCCCAGCTCATAAAGCATCTTATAATTAAAACAGTCAATATTCGTCAGCTTCGAGGTATGTGCATACCGAATACCCTTCGGCAAAAAGAAAGGCTTCCGATGCGTGATCAACACACAATCCCCAAAATCAATCTGACGCATACTGTACTGCATCGCCTTGATCGTCTGCCGCACATTGACACTCGTCATCGCCATCAGCGTCACATTCGGAAGCTGCAGCCTGCCGTCTTTCCACTCCATAATAAATCCTCATTTCATCTTAAACCGCTGCCTGCGCTCCAACTCCGCACAGACCGCTCATTTTCTACTATCATACTGCATCCGCCATACCAATGCAAGCAGGTCACAGTTTCCTTCGGAAACTGTGACTGCGCAGCTCCACTTTAATTTTGCTTCGCAAAAGGGGGCTGCGCACTCCTGATTCACTTTCTCACGCCCCTGAACAGCAAGTGTTCAGGGGCTGCTTGCACACAGGCAACAGCTCCAAAGGAGCGCCTTGCCGTCCTCCTGCCAGCTATGTTTCAGCAGCAAACTCAGCCCTTGACCTTGACCTTTTCCCTTCCGCCTTACACAGCCAGGTCAGCCGCCGCGCGCTTTTTGCGCCGGCGCTGCCGTTCCCGATCCGCCGTATGCAGACCATAGAAAAGCGCCGGTACTTAGGAAGCGTCTTTTGCTTCCTTATGTACCCGCTGCGCTTTTCTTCTGAGCGAAAGCGCGTCTGCATGGCGGACGGGAACGACAGCGCCCGGTGCAAAACAGCACAGCGGCTGACCGTCCGGACCGTCACTTTGGCATAAACCCGTCCCGGATATCGCTTCCCCGTAACTTCGTCCTCTCAGCCATCATCTGATATGCCGTCGCCGGAAAAGCGTCATAACTGATATTCTCCTGCCCGCCTGCCGGATAATAAACTATCAGACCGCCTTCCATTTCAAACGACTCCACCTCTACGCTGTCATAATCCTGCTGTACAACCCAAGCCGGGTCTGTCAGATGCTGCTTTCCCCAAACCAGATCAAACAACACATAATAATCCCAGTACATACTCAAACTGAAAAAGATCGCTGCGCAAAGAAAACCTGACGCAATCCGCACCGGCCCCATCTGCATCGGACGCAGCCATTCGCCAAATGCCATTAACGGAAAAATCAACAAAAACGCAAGCCCATACCGGATAAACGGAGCGAGGAAAAACCAGCCTGCAATGCCGCCTAAAACCGCTGCATACACAACGACACGATCCCAGCATAACTTTTCTTTCCGGATTCGTTTCCACACAACCGACAACACTGCTGAAATCCCGGCAACCATATTGGCAATCAAAAGCATCATCTCATAACGATCCTTTTCTCCCCACCAGACGGGAAACCATGCGCTCACAGGATCATTGATTTTTGTCACATCATACAGACAACGTCCCCAAACCTTGATCTGATCCGAATCATTCTGAAGATAAGAAGCAGGAATTTTCCAGTCTACGGAAAACAGATCAATTGCTGCAAACGGATAAATCAGCCATCCGGAAATCAGCACATTCCGCACCAGCCACGGCGCAAGCACAACACAGCCACAAAGCAGATAGATTCCGATCTTTTTCCATTCTTTTGACCGAATCAGACAAACCGCCGGATACAGTGCAAGAATGACGAGCATTCCAGCTGAGAGCTTAAAAGTTGTCACACAGACAACCGCAACACAAAGCAGTGCATACAGATCTGTTTTTTCCCCGACTTTACCCTCTTTTTCACAGGCAATCGACGTCCACAGCGTTACAATAAAAAATACCAGATACATCGTCCCGAAATCCGTTGCCGGAGACATAATCCGCTCTGACACAACAATTGCATACAATAAAATTCCAACTCTGCATCCATCCGCCAGATGACTTTTATGCCGGGCAAAATTCTTCAGACCGTACAGCGCCCAGATACACAGAAATGCCTGCAAAAAGCCATTGGTTCCATGCAACGACTGCCCTACCAGCCATTTCATAGAAAAGGCAGCCGCATACGCAAGATATGCACTGTTATAAGCAAAATGCTGCTGCAGATTGCCAAGCCCTTTTACAAGCCCATACTCCTCATACCACCGAATCGCCTGAGCATGATAAATTCCGGTATCCGTATGCTGCAGCCCTCTGGATGCAAAATAAGCTGTCATCACTGCAAAAATCAGATAAAGAACACCTTCCCAGGAAAGACATATCTTCTTCACCCGGCTCCAAATCACCAGAAGCTCTTTCCTGCACCAGTATGCACATGCTGCTGCCGCCGCCAGCAAAATCAAATGAGCAGCCATAAAAACCTTACCGAAAATGCTGACCGTCTGGGCATAAACAGTGATCGCCACGATCCCGGCAAGCTCAGTACCTGCCAGACCATAGACAATCTTCTTCCTGCCTGTCAACAAACCAATGCCTTTTAAAACACCAGCTCCGATGCAACTATTCACTATCCCAATATATCCCCATAAGATTAAGAGTTCTGCCACACCGCACCTCCATAATCAAATCTCAACCGCCAGACAGCGCACTCCTGAA